>CEUS01104321.1_pt1 | contig 32530 bp, 38 predicted proteins | sample 427031 | NCBI WGS metagenome assembly CEUS01 (sample SAMEA2622837, study PRJEB7988) | marine metagenome | biome: marine biome (ENVO:00000447); feature: marine epipelagic mixed layer (ENVO:xxxxxxxxx); material: "saline water (ENVO:00002010), including plankton (ENVO:xxxxxxxx)" | depth 140 m | reverse complement strand
AATGAGAGGGAGGATGTCATGGCTACTAATACCAATGTATATACAGGTACTGAGTACAATGTTGTAGGTACGAGACCCGTCCGTCACGATGGTTATGAAAAAGTTACTGGTGCTGCTAAATATGGTGCAGATATACAACTTTCTAATATGCTTTATGGGAAAGTTTTACGCAGCCCACATCCACATGCAATTATCAAATCCATTGACACTAGTGAAGCCGAAGCTTTGCCCGGGGTGGAAGCCGTTATGACCCATAAAGATTTCCCGATCATAGAAGATCAAATGATCGACTTAGCAGAAACCCGTGCTAATGCCAGATTAATGGCAGAACATCTTATGGCGCACAAAAAAGCTCTCTATAAAGGACACGCGATCGCAGCCGTAGCAGCTACAAATTCACACGTGGCTGAACTTGCGGTAGAGCTAATCAAAGTAGAATACGATATCTTAGAGCCTGTACTCACATATGAAGATGCGATAAAACCAGGGGCACCTCTCCTCCATGAGGACATGACCACTCACAAGAAATCTGAACGTTTCGCTCGTGGGGATGATTCAGGTACCAAAAGCAATATAGCTAGCCATATCCAACATAAACTTGGTGATACTAAAAAGGGATTCGAAGCGTCAGATTTCATAATTGAGCGTGAATTCACAACGGAAACTGTACACCAAGGATATATAGAGCCTCATGCATCTACTGCAACATGGCCAGGTGATGGAAGGGTGCACATTTGGACTTGCACTCAAGGAGCATTCGGGGTACGTTCAGCTACGTCAGCAATACTAGGTCTACCTGAATCTATGGTAAAAGTGACTCCCACTGAAATTGGCGGGGGATTTGGTGCTAAAGCAACTACTTATTTGGAACCAGTCGCTGCCGTGTTATCCCAGAAAAGTGGCAAACCGGTCAAAGTAATAATGTCCAGAAAAGACGTTTTTGAAGGTACTGGACCCACTTCAGCAACTTGGGCTAAAGCCAAAATCGGATTCGCTAACTCTGGTATCATAACTGCCGCAGAATTAACTATGTATTTCGAAGCCGGTGCATATCCAGGATCGCCAGTTGGAGGAGCCACTCTATGTGCCACTGGGCCTTATAAAATCGAAAATCTATTAATAGACGGGTATGACGTAGTATGCAATAAACAAAAAGTACAAGCATACAGAGCTCCTGGTCAACCTCAAGGAGCCTTCGCTATTGAACCAATAATTGATGAAGCAGCTTCTTTTTTAAATATGGACCCTATAGACCTAAGACTAATCAATGCCGTACAAGAAGGAGACCGTATGCCTAATGGCGTACGGCATCCCAAAATAGGGTGCATCGAACTAGAGGAAGCTATGAAAGAACATCCCCACTACAAAGAAAAGTTGAACAATCAAAATCAAGGAAGAGGGATTGCTGTTGGATATCGATGGCAAGGAGGGCAAGTCTCCTCCGCAACTATTAATGTTAATACAGACGGAACTATCACTCTTATAACTGGTTCTGTGGATATAGGCGGTTCTCGTACTGCTGTAGCGATGCAAGCGGCTGAGATACTTGGTTTATCTTCTGAAGATGTATCGCCTATCGTCGCAGATACCGATATGGTGGGATATACAGCCAATACCGGAGGAAGCCGGACCGCTTATGATACCGGTCTAGCAGCCATCGAAGCTGCCAACCTAGTGATATCAGAAATGAAATCTCGCGCCTCCTTAATTTGGGAGGTCCAGCCAGAAGATATCGAATTTAAACAAGGAATATTTAAATGCATTAAGAATTCTGATGACCAATTCACGTTCAAAGAATTGGCTAGGAGACAAATGGGTAGCGGAGGACCAATCACCTGCTCTGCATCGGCAACATCTACAGGCGTAGGCCCAATTATAGCTGGTAATATCATTGATGTAGAGGTAGATCCTGAGACGGGCAAAGTAACCATACTGAAATGTACGTCTTTCTTAGACGTTGGATTTCCTGCACATCCAAGCTATGTTGAAGGACAAATCCAAGGAGCCACAGTACAAGGAATCGGGTGGGCACTAAATGAAGAATATGTTTATAACGACAATGGAGCAGTAGATAATGCCAGCTTTCTGGATTATCGAATGCCTACCAGTTTAGACGTTCCAATGATCGAATCTGTAATGGTTACAGTCCCTAATCCTAGGCACCCATTTGGTCTCAGAGGAGTCGGGGAAGCACCTATAATACCCCCTTTGTCGGCGATTCACAACGCAATAAATGATGCCCTTGGAATACGCGTCAATTCACTGCCTATCACACCAAGTAAAATCATAGAACACTTGAACTAATAAACATGTAACCAAGAGGGGAAATGCCTAGTAAATTAAACAATTGTCATAACACCAAAGATTTTCGATCACTGGCTGAAAGGAGAATTCCTTCTCCTATCTTCCATTACTTGGACGGAGGAGCTGATGATGAGACAACTCTAGCTAGAAACACAGACTCTTTTGAATCATGTGATTTAGTGCCCAATGTACTTAAGGGAGTAGAAGAAATAGACACAAGTGTTTCAATCATGGGACAGAACATAAACTTACCCTTATTCTTCTCTCCTACCGCTTTACAACGGCTATTCCACCACCAAGGTGAAAATGCGATAGGGAAAGTCGCTGACAAAATAGGAACATTTTTTGGCATCTCCTCATTAGCGACAGTAAGCATAGAAGAAATGGCAGAAAAATATACAGCTCCGAAAATGTTTCAACTATATGTCCACAAAGACCAAGGACTAAATAATAGTATGATAGATAAATGCATTGAACATAATTTTGATGCTTTGGCTGTTACCGTAGATACTATCGTAGCAGGAAATCGAGAAAGAGATTTCTATACAGGATTTACAACGCCGCCTAAATTAACTGCTGGCAGCATGTTTAGTTTCGCAACTCATCCAAACTGGACCCTTAACTACTTGCTTAGGCAAAGTTTCGAACTACCCCAACTACAAGATCATGTTAAAGAAGGCACAGATATCAAAGTGTCTATAGGTGACTATTTCACTTCATTAATTGACCAAAACATGAATTGGAAGACCATTGATAGTATTAGTAAAAGATGGGGTAGACATTTATGCATAAAAGGTATTATGTCCGTAGAAGATGCTAAACAAGCAGTCGACATAGGCGCAAGCGCAATTATGGTATCTAATCATGGAGGTCGGCAACTTGATGGTTCCAGAGCTCCTTTTGATCAATTATCTGAAATAGTAGATGCAGTAGGAGATAAAATAGATGTAATCTGCGACGGGGGAATCCGGAGAGGAACTCATGTGCTAAAAGCCTTATCCGCAGGAGCCAAAGCATGCTCTGGAGGCAGAATGTATCTATACGCATTGGCTGCAGGAGGAGAGCAAGGTGTAGAAAGGGCCATGACTTTAATGCAAGATGAAATAGTGCGAGGTATGAAACTGATGGGATGTCAGCGTATAGAAGACCTCGGAAGACACAACCTCAGATACAGATAAAAGTATCATCAAATCTGACTCATAATATTGTCAGCAGCTTCCCGCTAAATTATTTTCTCTGTCACCGAATGTGTCGTTCCCCCAAAAGTGGGTATCCAAGAAGAATGTTTACCTGGTCCCCCGGTAACACCAACAATAAGATCTGTTTCATTTCTAACCATAGGAACTGGACCTTCAGGAATGCTTCCAAATCTTTCTAACAGGGTTGACCGAGTATATCTTTCTAGTGGGATGAGCGCATGTTCCATAAGCCAATGAATCACATCCATTTTTGTAAACCCATCTGCAGCAATCGTTTCTGCATGTTCAGGTCCCAGTAATAATACAGTTTGCCCACCTGTGTAAGCATTATTAGCACCGGTAACAGCCATTGCCCCTGACACGATAGTAAGTATTTCTTCAGCAGATCTGCCAGTATGATCATTAATATTATGAGGAGACTCTCCAGCAATAACAGTTACAGCACTGTCTTCAGCAGCAAATCCGAAGTCTACATGAATTGGGTCCCATGGATTTAACAATTCGTTCTCACCTATGCAAAAAGAGAATTTACTCGGAGAACCTTGAGAAGACATATCTCCCACCCCAGGATAACCACCCCCAACATTAAACAATATCAAACGCATTGCCCGACCAATTACTGCGTTAGATATCGTTCCGGGACCAAAAACTCCTGAAGAGCTATTAATTTCCAATTCATCACGAATAGGTCCATTAATGATCATCAAAATTCCACATGGGTGTGTAGTTGCTTGTATAGCGTAAAGATTAAAATCAGGTTGCGTGATAGCTTTAATTGCTGCTAACAACACGGGGAAATGTTCTGGCCTGCACCCTGCCATCACTGCATTAATTGCTACTTTCTCTACTGTTGCTGAACCCCAGTTTGGAGGAATTTCTCCCAAAACATGATTCCTATCAAATGCACATGATTCAATTATCGCATCTACTCTGTCCGGAGTAGGAGGAATGATCGGTAGTCCATCTGTCCATCCTTGCTCATAAAAATAGTCGTTAATTGATTCATGAGAAGAAGGCAATGATATTATTCCTTCATGTTCTATCATCCTACAAACTAGTCCATCCTCTAATAATTTGATCTACAAACACGGCCGACAGTTCTTCTACTTGATTTTCATTTATACCACCAAACGGATGCTTGCCTATAGCAATTGGCAATCCTTCCATACCGAGAGTTTTACTTTCTGAATCCGCTAACCTGACAAATCTATCGGAACATATTGTCACTGTGTTAACACCTAATTTTTCTAATTCTACCGCGTCGTGGATACACCACGAAGTACAAGACCCTCAATCAGCCAATCCTATGATCGCTAAATCAACTTCAACAGCCATTTTGTCTAGAGTGTTCTCATCCGCTGGTATTGAAGCAGTCCATTTACTGTAGTATTGAACATCTTGTAATCCCAATTTAGGCACCAAGATATTCTCTAAAGTTCTAAATATTACTTTTCCGTTAGGTTTATTGTTCCATAGAAATCCTAGCCGCTTACCTTCAAGGTTTTCTCCTCTGCTGGAAAGGGTGTTTTCTAATCGTCTAGGCTTAGCAGTAGGGTTCAGAACAGCAATAGTATCAACCATTATTCTTCTCCTTTAACTCAGGATGGTTTCTCAATTGCGGTTATAATACACTAAGATAACTATCTACAAAAAGGATTATAGCAGTGGAACAAAAGATCTATTCCGAAAGAAGACATAAATTAATGAGCCAGATCGGTGATGGTGTTGCAATAATACCCTCAGGGGTCGAGAAAACTCGTAACAATGATGTGAATTATATTTTCAGGCAAGACTCCACCTTTTGGTACCTTACTGGATTTAATGAACCAAACGCTGTTGCGATATTATCTCCAAGTTCTGACAAACCTTACACTTTGTTTGTACCTCCTTATGACGAAACCTTCGAAACTTGGGTAGGTAAGAGAGCAGGAGTAGAAGGCGCAACAACTGTATACAACGCTGATCAGGCTTTCTCAATAGAAGATCTCCAAACCTATTTACCAGACCTTCTATCTGGAACCAAGACCCTTTATTTTACTCCCGATTCTGATGATGACATCCATGCAACAATAACAAATATAATTGCTTCGCAACGCAGGAATTATCCAAGAGGTGGAGAGTTTATTGATTCCATAAAAGATATTTCGTCATTGATATCCAACATGAGACAAATTAAATCTTCCGAAGAGATTGATCAAATCAAACAAGCGATTGATATCACCAAGGAAGGATTTATTAAAGCATTTAAAAATACCACGGTTGGTACATACGAATACCAAGTTCAAGCTCACCTAGAATCACAATTTAGACTCCTAGGTTCACCCCGCAACGGATATCCATCAATCGTCGCTGGCGGGCTAAATGGATGTACTCTACATTACATTAATAACGACCAACAATTAATGGATGGTGACTTATTACTTATAGACGCTGGAGCAGAATGGGACTATTACACGGCGGACATCACCCGCACTTGGCCAGTGAACGGCAAATTCTCGCAAGCACAGCTAGCCGTTTATAATGTGGTTTTAGATGCCCAGCAACATGCCATCAGATCAATCTCACCAGGAATAACATTTGAAGAAGTTCACCTCATTGCCCTGACTATTCTTATTGAGGGACTGAAAGATTTAGGGGTCCTAAAAGGCAGTATTGAATCCATAATTGAGAAGAAAACATACGCTCCATACTACATGCATGCTACTTCCCATTGGTTAGGTCTTGATGTTCATGATGCCGGAATTTATCGTAAATCTTCTGGTTCAATACCATTAGAACCGGGTATGGTTCTAACCGTAGAGCCAGGTTTATATTTTGGTAAATTAGCTCCTAATGTGCCTGATTCTTTAAAAGAAATAGGAATTCGCATTGAAGACAATATCCTGGTTACAGACACCGGTTATGAAAATCTATCCGAAAAAATACCAAATGATCCTAATGAATTAGAAAACTTGATCGGAACACACTTATAAACGAAAGACACGTAACATTGAGTCATATACAAAAAATACACCTAGAACACCAATGAAAACATTCAATGAAAACATTACACCAGGATAAATCTTGCCAGTCATAAATTTTTTTCCATGGTGCACTCCAAATGACAAGGTACAATTCCAAATATAATCAGAAATGATATGCCCGAAGTAAAAGCAAAGAATACCTACAGTCCCATAAACATATGACCACAAAATGTAATTTAATCCAACCGTACTCCACCAAACAATAAAATAGGGATTACCTATACTTACCAGAATTCCTTTATAAATATACGACATTGAAGTTGTGTTAGGAGGATGACCAGATGCAAACATTGTAGTTAGATTTGAATTAGATCTAAAACCTTTATAACTCAAATACAATAAAAATGAACCACCCATTATTCCAATTACTATACGAACAGGAACCGACGATACAAAAGGAGCTATTCCTACCAGTAATACTATTACAATAAATAATTCACATATAGCATGACCAGTCGATAACAAAAACCCAACTTTAGGTCCATCTATAATTGAATCCCTTACATTGACAGCAGTCACCGGACCGGGAGCTAAAGCTCCTGAAAATCCTACTAACAACGAGGTCCCAAAAATAACTAGAAACATGTTAGTAAACACAACCAGCCTCAATTTTAGTTACTATGGTTTACTCAATAATCCATAATCAAAATGTGTTAAATCTTCTATCAAGACATTAGCAGCTGATACATCCAGCCCTTCTGTAGACTCTGTTTTTACAGCAATCGTAAATGCCCCTGAAGCAATCGCACTACTAATCCCTACAGGCGAATCTTCTATTGCTATGCATTCCGTGGCATCCTTACCCAGACGGCGTGCTGATTCTAGATATACTTCTGGATCTGGCTTGCCGTTTTTTACATCATCCCCACCCATAATAGAATCAAAAAAACCTGTCAAACCAATTGCTTTCAACTTAATATCTATCCATCGGTGCTGCGACGATGATGCAACTGCTATTGGGATGGCCATTTTATTACAATACTCCACCAATGCCTGTACTCCTGGCCGAGCATCTAGCGGGCCACCAAATATCCCCAACACATGCTTTTCATAATCAGTTATAAGATCTTCGACCGTTTTATCCAATTCCCTGACGCTTTTGATCCTTTCCCAGGTCTGATGAATAGTGGTGCCTATCAAAAAAGATTGATTCTCTTCATCACTTATTATGTCAACTCCGTATTCGGACAAATTATCATTTATAGCCTTCAAAAATAAAGGTTCGCTATCTAGTAAAACTCCATCCATATCGAATAATATAGCCGTATACATCAGTTACAATAAAACCTCACTCTAATTTTTAAGATGTTCGTTCAAGAAATCCATAGTCCTAGGCCACGACATTTCTGAAGCTCTCTGGTTATATCTCACCCTATCACCGAAATCCATGAAAGCATGCCCAGCATCAGGATAACAATAAAATCTGTAATCTTTGCGGAGTCTAGTGAGCTCCTTATCCAAAATTAGCATATCTGACTGAGATGGGTTGTCATCATTTTCTCCAAAATGAAACATCATCGGACAATTAATGTTATCAGCCAGTTCAAAAGGGGATAGTTTTCCGGTTCCCCAAGGCACAAACAAATTACCTCCATAAAATGGTACAGATACACAAAAGGCATCACTTACCGCAGACATTAACCACGCTATACGCCCTCCGCAGCAAAATCCAGTAATACCAACCTTATTTGGTTGAGCCAACGGATCTTTTTCAAGGAATTCAACTGCAGCTCCAACGTCAATAATAATCTGTGTATCATCCAGTAATTCTCTCTTAGTCTTACCTTGTGAATCGGCCATTTGATCTGAAATTGAATGAAACAAATCCGGTGCCACAGCTAAAAATCCTTCGTCAGCAAACCTATCACACATTCCTTTTGTGAATTCTGCTACACCGAAAGCGTTCATAATAACTACTAAAGATGGGAAAGGACCTTCTCCAACAGGAACACTTTTGTAAATATCCATGCGTCCTGAATCCAATTCAACTTGTTCAATAAAACCAGACATATTCATACTCCATTATTAATAAACTACTAGTAACTTTAAACCAAGTTTTCATTTCTACATTCACGCAATGATGCCTCAAATGCGTCTACAGTTGAGTCTATATCTTGTTGTGTATGAACCGCAGATACCAAAAAAGCATTTCTACCCATAATATCAACACCATGATTTTGTAATGACCTTTTCAAATGGATGGTTTTTTCTTCTGAAATCGTTCGCTTTATCCTAGAATGGTCTCCCACACATATTTCTCTATCGCAATCGCAATCATGCAATACAACATGGACCATGGAACCGATACCATACGAATGTCCGCTTATTTCCAAAGAACTAAACACATCATTTAGTCCATTCCTAAGCCTAATCCCCAAATCATTTGCAATATTATTAACTTCTCCGCGAGATATAATCTCTAAACATTTGATACCTGCTACTGCAGATAATGGATTTGCATTAAAAGTGCCCGGATGAGCTACCCTGTCAGATTGTTCACGAACAAATTCTCCAGTATGGGATATCATATCAACAATTTCAGCTTTGCCTCCAACTGCTCCCCCTGGTAATGAGCCAGCAATAATTTTGGCGAAAGTTGTCAAGTCAGGAGTAATCCCATATTTCTGCTGGGCACCTCCAGCAGAAGCCCTGAATCCCGTGACCACTTCATCCATTATAAAAACGACCCCATGCTTAATGGTCAATTCACGTATCCCTTTCAAATAAGGCAGAACGTCAAACATTAATTGGCCATAATGCGCCCCTGTAGGCTCAAGTATTATAGCTGCAACGTCATCATTGATTTCAAGAAAACTTTCAATAGCATCTAAATCACCAGCTGGTAACACTTTAGTGGAACCCCAAGCAGCTTCAGGAACACCAGAAGATGGGCCAGCGGAATCAGATATTGCATAATCGTGCCATCCGTGAAAATGATCTTGTAATTTAATAACAACATTTTTGCCGGTATACGCTCGTGCTAATCTCATAGCCATCATCGTTGCTTCTGTTCCGGAGCTATGAAACCTTATCCGTTCCACTGAAGGCACCAATGCCTTAACATATGAACCCCATTCTAACTCTTGATCAGTACAAGCACCTAAATGAGTCCCTAAAGCCATTTGATTATTAACTGCTTCCACTATTTCAGGGTGAGAATGGCCTAAAATTAAAGCACCGTGACCGCAGACATAATCTATGTATTCATTACCGTCTACATCCCATTTCCTGGAACCCATACCGTGTGTCATGTACAGAGGAAAAGGCGTAGCGTACCTATTGTCGTGTGTAACACCGCTCGGGAAAATATTTTTTGCCTCCTCGTACTTCTTTCTTGAACCCGCATGCGATTCTTCATATGTACTCAATATACTCATATTCATTCTCCCTAATCAGTTATTTGATAGTTAAAGTGGGTGGTCTACTAATAAAAACAAAGCATGCACCTGCCATATAAGCGCATAATCCAGATAATAATAATACCATTTGGTAATCGCCAAAAGTATCGAATGCCCAACCAGCAAATAATGGAGATACTATCAAAGCCCAACTATGAGAAAAAGTGATTATGCCTCTTAGACTAGCAAATTTTTCTCTGCCAAAATAGTCTCCTAAAGTTGCCCAAACTATAATACCAGCACCATCGCCTAGGCCTTCAAACACAATAAAAAACCATATCAAAATCAGTCCGTAAGAAGTTGGGCCTGAATAAAACAGACATATAAACGCTGTACCCTCTAAAATCAATGTTACTGTCAGAATATACTGCTTAGGTACGTAATCACCCATATATCCAACGATCATCCTAGATAAAAAATTTATTCCAAACATCAATCCCGTTAAATTAGCTGCCGTTTGCCTTGAAATTCCTTTAGTTTCCAAGATAGGAACTATAGTTACTAAAATGCCCATGGTAGCTAGCATTCTTAAACCAACACCAAATAAAAGAAGCCAAAAGGCTCTATTCCTTAATGCTTCCTTCACCGTGTACCCTCGTATTTCAGATGATTCCCCTCCTGCTCCCACAATCTGCCGAGGGACTGGATCTCCATCTGGGTAGAGTCCCATATCTTCAGGCTTGTTTTTAAAAAAGTAGGTCAGAGGTAATATGATCAAGAAATAACAAATCCCTGACACAAAAGTAGCAGCTCTCCAACCTTTCCAATCAATCAACAGGTTTAACAATGGCACCATTGCTAATCCTCCCAATGATGAGATAGCCGCTAAAGTTGATATAGCCAAGGATCGTTTTCTATTGAACCAATTATTCACTCCTGCGAACAGAGCATGTTGGAATCCGACACTGTTTCCTAAAGAAATTACCCCTAGATATATCAAAGCGAAAGACCAATAATTACGCACATATATAGAAAACAACAAATACCCTGTGCCGGCCAACACTACCATTGGAATTAAGATCTTTTTATTACCCCATTTATCAATGAACCATCCTGCAAATGGACCTTCCAGTCCACCTTCAGATCTCGCAATAGCAAATATTAAATTAGTACGCATCTGAGAAATACCTAAAGAATCTCTCATAGCAGGAACTAATACGGTAAACCCTCTGAAAAAAATGCCTGAAGCAAAGAACACCATGGCAGAGCAAGCGGCAATAACCCACCAGCCATAAAATATTCGCTTTTTATTTTTTGGATAATAACTTTGATTCAAAATTGCAATTAAACTGAACGGTAATTTCTAACTTCGCCCAAAGAATTATATACTAAGTGCACAGCAATACATCAGCGTGATAAGGACATATCGATTAATGGATACTGTTGATTCATACATTTTACATGCAGATTTGGATGCATTTTACGCCTCTGTAGAGCAAATTTTAAATCCAGAACTACGAAATAAGCCAGTGGTAGTAGGAGGTCTCCCTGAAAACAGAGGAGTAGTAGCAACTGCTTCATATGAAGCAAGAGCTTTTGGTATACATTCTGCGATGTCTATGAGACAAGCAATCCAATTGTGCCCGGATGCAATCATTGTTCCTCCAAACTTCCCTGAATATCGATCTTATTCATCAAGAGTAATGTCAATACTCAAGCAATATTCAGAAATACTAGAAAATGTTTCTTTGGACGAAGCATATATAGACATTTCTGATAATGTATCGCAACCAAGCGACGCTCTAAACATCGGACTCGACATCAAAAATCAGGTTATATCAGAAACTGGGCTAATCATTTCAATTGGCATCAGTTCAAACAAAACTACCAGTAAAATCGCGTCTGACCTGAACAAACCAGATGGACTAGTATTTATTCCCACAGGAGAAGAACTCAAATTTACACATGAATTGAGTGTTAACAAAATTCCTGGAATAGGACCTAAATCCACTCAAAAACTTAATCAATTAGGCATAAACACTATAGGACAATTATCTCAACAACCTACGGATTTTTTCAAACGTATATTTGGCAATCAAGGACAAAAAATACAATCGAAATCTATAGGTACTTACAGAGAACCTCTTCAGACTGTACGTAATCCTAAAGCAATAAGTACTGAAACAACATTTCGGGAAGATCTAACTGACAGCAACTTTATTATTGCTGAACTTACAAAACTAAGCTCAAAACTTTCCCTTAATGCAGCCGAAAAATCCCTTAAAGGGAAAACCATACGATTAAAAGTAAGATTCAACGATTTCAGCACACACACTAGTCAGATTACGTTAGAGTCACCAACCAATGAATATGAAATATTGCATGATGCGGCAATCCGTCTTCTGGAACGGATCATGAAACAAGCACTGCCAGTAAGGCTATTAGGCATTTCTTTATCAAATTTTGACACGAAGCCAACACTTCAATTAAGCCTTCTGTAGTGATCTTATCTAAATAAATCTTTTTCAGGATCACGTATCAGCATTCTAATCGATGCATTTTCCATAATTTCTATAGGGAATCCTTGTATAACAGCAACAGGCTTCCCGTCTAATTTTCCTGTAACCAGCTCGGCTGCAGATGCGAGTTCATCAGCAACATTAATTTCACTAGTATGTAATTTATTACCATACTCGTCACTTCCCCCAACATAACTTATGATTGGATTGAGTCCAGCCACTCCTATTGCGACATTTACTGCAGCCGACCTCCAAGGTCTGCCAAATGTATCAGAGATTATTATGCCTACATTAACTCCATATTTTTCTTGAATAAGAGTTCGTATAATTCTTGCACTATAATCTGGATCAATAGGAAGCAGAGCGACATGTGTAGCACCTGGGACATTCGATGCATCTATACCTGCATTCGCACATTTAAATCCATGATGTGTCTCGCTGATGATGATGCCCCGTTCCATACGTACAATCCTTTTTGACTCACGTAAAATCAGTTCAGTGTGCCTAGGATCTCTTCGATGGCCTACAGACAACGTCTTTGCAAGTTCAGAAGGATTAACAGAATCTAAGTCAACCACACGACCTTCTGCTTTAGAAATGATTTTCTGCGCTATAACAAATACATCACCGTTCTTCACAATAGAGCCATTTTTTTTCAGGCCAGCAATAATTATGTTTCCTAAATCATCCCCGGATTGTATTTCCGGAATTCCTTCCAAAGCATGTATGTTTATATTTTGATTTTTCATGACAGTGCCAACGTATTCGTTCATTAGAAAGTATACCTTAAGAATTTAATATGCTAAACTTCTGCTACTTTAACGAAACTTTACAGAGAGTGTGTTACGCCCATGGAATCTGAATTTAGAAAGAGAGTATATTCAAAATTCGGTGATAGTGGAGAAACTAGCCTCCTATATGGCGGAAGAGTTTCCAAGAATAACGAACACACAGAAGCGTACGGCATCACAGATGAAGCTGTTTCAGCTATGGGTCTAGCCAGAGCTCTGTCCCAAGATGAAGACGTCAAAAATTTACTCAGAGATCTACAACGTGAACTATTTATAGTTGCTGCCGAACTGGCAACAGATCCAGACAAATACGAATTGTTTCACAAGCATTTCACTCCCATAACAGAACAAATGGTGATTAATCTAGAGCAAGCCATCGATTCTTTAGAACAAAAATGTGAAATGCCTAAGGTGTTCATACTCCCTGGGGGAAGTCCGGCGTCCTCGGCAATAGATCTCGCGAGGTCCATCATCAGAACTTCTGAAAGGCGGGTAGTAAGGCTCGCCGAAATAGGTAAACTTACCAATCCGCTTATCGTTACATACCTGAACAGACTGGGTGATCTTTTGTTCGTATTAGCAAGATACCAAGACAGGGATATTCCTCTTGAATTCGCCACAGGAGACCGCGCCTAGCCAAAATGAAATTTCCCAATGTGACTGTTATAGATTACGAATCAGGGAATATACGGAGTGTTACACAAGCATTGAGTCAAATCGGGGCTCAACCTAATGTAACCTCTAATCATCAAGAACTCTTGAGTAGTCCTGCTATTATATTACCTGGCGTAGGATCCGCTTCCCAAGCCATGCGGGAATTGAACAAGAGAGATCTTCTAACTCCCATCAAAGAATTCATATCTACAGGGAAACCATTTCTAGGAATATGTTTAGGCTTACAAATATTACTAGACAAATCAGAAGAAGGAGATACAGATTGTATAGGAGTCATACCTGGTACAGTCAAACATTTCAAGACTAAACTCAAGATCCCTCATATGGGATGGAATACAGTTCAAATAGAAGGGAATCATCCTATATTTGATTCCATCGAAAATGAAGAGTATTTTTATTTTGTACACAGCTATTTTGCAGCACCCGCCAAGCAAGAAAATATCCTGGGGAGTACTCAATACGGGAACACCACATTTTGTAGTGTGGCTGTCAAAGATAACGTGATTGCTACTCAGTTCCATCCAGAGAAAAGTGGTATCAAGGGCCTAACAATATACAAGAATTTTGTTAATCTACAGCACCAGAATTAATCGACATATTAATTGGATAGCAATTATAATCCTGTAAGTAGTAAAAATGATTCAGCCAATGCAAATAATTGACGCACAAATCCATGTATGGGGATCTGGACTACCTGGTAATGATGCCCACATACAAGTTACTTCTTTTACGCCTGAAGAAGCGATATCAATGATGGATGACACAGGTGTGAGCGGAGCTGTTATTCACCCTCCGAGTTGGGACCCTGACTCTGTAAACATGGCACTAAGGGCAGTGAATCAATACCCAAACAGATTCTCAATAATGGGAGCTATCAATTTAAGTGACCCCAAATCAGTATCTTTGATACCTAATTGGAAGCAACAGGATGGAATGCTGGGAATGAGATTTGGATTTTTGGGAGGAGAAAATCAGAAACTACTTCATAACAACGAACTCAATTGGTTATGGGAAGCCGCTTCTGAATATCAGATTCCTATTGCTGCATTGGCGACTGACTCTTTAGAAAAATTGAAGGAAGTTGCTAAAAAATATCCCGATCTCAGCCTAACGATCGATCATTTGGGTGGCCGAGGTGGTAACACTCATCTCAAAGATGATTTATCCATGACACACATCCCCGAATTATTATCATTAGCGGATATACCAAATATTGGTGTTAAAGTTACGGGAGCGCCTGGATACTCTAGCGGCCCTTACCCTTTTTACAGTATGCACAAATATTTGAAACAAATTTTCGAATCCTTTGGCCCGCATAGAATGTTTTGGGGGACGGATATAACCAAAATGCAATGCTCCTGGAAAGACTGTATTACAATGTTTACTGAAGAACTTCCGTGGTTAAGTGATGCAGACCAAGAATTAGTTATGGGACAGGCCATATGCGCGTGGTGGGGATGGAATAGAGAAAACTAGATGCAGATAATACCCGCTATAGACATTTTAGATGGAAACTGTGTTCGCCTCATACGTGGAGACTTCGAACAGGAAACTATATTCAGTTCTGATCCAGTACAAATGGCTCTTAATTGGCAAAAACAAGGTGCAGAAATCATTCATATAGTTGATCTTAATGGCGCAAAAACAGGAACTGTAAACAACAAACTAATAATTGAAGATATTGTTTCCAAACTTGAAGTTAATGTACAAGTAGGAGGAGGTATACGGGATCTGATTACTGCCCGAGATCTAATTAATATTGGAGTAAGCAGAATCGTTTTGGGAACTGCAGCAGTCAAGAATCCTAATTTGATTCTAACTCTTCTAAAAGAAATCGATCCTGAGCAGATCATTGTAGCTCTCGACGGACGACACGGTCGTGTTGCTATTAATGGATGGCAAGACCAAACAGAAGTAGACGTCTTAGAAATAGCATCAGCTATGACCACTCTGGGTGTAACAAGAATCATGTATACAGACATAAGTAAAGACGGTGTCTTAGAAGGCCCCAACCTTGTAACTACCCAACAACTTGTACAAGTTCCAAACCTTAAAGTGATTGCATCAGGAGGCATTTCATCTTTGGAGGATATCTCAAGTGTAAAAAACACTGGATGTGAAGCAGCAATACTTGGAAAATCACTCTACACAGGGATTGTTAAACTTGCAGAAGCGATCGAAACAGGGAGCTAAAATTGTTCTTCTTCTTTGATAATGACTTCCGAAGAAAACCCATTAACAGACCTAAATTCCAGCCATAACTCTTCATTCTGAGGCCATTCTTCTTTAGTTACCTCCATCAAAAGAAAGTCCATAGACAACTTACGCACTACCCGAACCGGCTTAAATCCACTTCTAGCAAAACTTTTTTGAGCACGTTTATTCCAGTCTAGAGTGTGCAAATAAACTTTATCTAGACCTCGCTCTCTAAACATAAAGCATAGCATAGCTGAAACAGCGTCATATCCAAATGAATTACCCCAAAAATTCTTATCTCCAATTACGATACCTAGTTCTGCTTGTTTGTGAATACTGTCTAAATCATAGTACATACAGTTACCAATAAAAGTGCCATCCAAGTCTTCAATCGCTAACTGAAGGGATCCTGGAGTAGGGTACTTTAATTGGTCCTGATACATTTTGACAAATCTATCGTAATTCATAGTGAGGGGATAGGTAGCATCCAACCGAGCTAACTCTGGATCTGATCTCCAAGAATAATCTTTCTCAGCATCATCGAGCTTCTTTCTTCGAAGAATCACTTTTCCGCCTTGTAATATACTCATGTAGTTAACCATGATTTATCCTTGTATCATCAAGTTCAATCAATCGATCCACAGCATCTCTCACAATCTGTTTTTCATTATCATATCCGATTAGGGACAGGGCATCTCCTGGTTCCACCCATTTTACTTCATCAAATTCATGATCGTGAAAACTAACATCCCCTGAAATCACCGACATAAGATAGAAATGCACTGTTTTCTTATAAGTAATATCCTGCTTCGCATTTTGAAAGGAATACTTTATGGACTGTAGATATTGTTCCACACGAACAGTGTAGCCAGTCTCTTCACATACTTCTCGAAGAGCAGTCTCTTCTATTGTTTCACCACTCTCAGGAGTTCCTTTGGGAAGATGCCATTGCATAACATGTTTAGCACTATCATTTCTTTCAATATTTCTACCACAAAGCAGTATTTTAAGATTAGGGTCTAATCTGTAAACAACACCGCCAGCAGACACTGGGTATTCAGTTTTATTGTCTCGGTTCAAAGGTTTCCTCTCAAAAGTTACAATTGTATATTATCCCATGAAACCATCGCAGTGTTAATAGACAAGAATCATTCTAACTTCATGAGAACGTTGTACGGCCAATCATCTTTAAGCATTTACCCATATTTAGTATTTCCAAATGGTCGAATCCCATAGCTTTGGGAATTTTCCCTGGTTTAGCACCAGTACCCAATTTTACAATGTTAGAATCACCATCTGAAAGCACTACTGCGAACCCCGCGTCGTGTAGGACATACGATAATTCTTTCAACATTCTTAGTGGACGCTGCCCTTTAGCCACATTCTTTAAATTATTCAGATCTGATGAAACAACGTTAATTGTTTTGTCCTGTAGGTTCACATCGATGCCCGTTTCGTCTGCAGTGATTCGCACATTGCCTGAAGCTTCCATCCCACCCAGAACCCTGGATAATTCAGTTAAGATTCCCACGTGCGCAATCGGACCGCTCCATTCAGTTTCCATAGTGCTCGTTCTGGTTTGTCGCCCGTATTCTTAGGAACTGCTATCTCGAGATCTTCGAAAGCATATTCTATAGTAGTTTTCCTCCGATTTAAAAAATCATACAGTGATTCAGCCATTTGGGCCCAAGGTAACATTTCATCCAGGCCATTAGTGCTAGATTTGTTTGTTGAGTTTTCAGCAGGACTCATAATTCCTCCAAATGTTAAGATGTATATATTCTACATAATTTATCATATTTGTCAACTATATACATCTGCATATGTGGATTATAGTCACCCTCGACTTAGCATTAAAGATGGTAAATCCGCTGGCAGTTGATATACATCGCAGACAATGCTTACATCAAATGAAGAGTACAAATGGGGAAATAAATGTCCTCCTCGAGCCTCTTCCCAAACTATTTCAGGGAGATCAGTTGGGTCAATTTCAAGTATGACACCTTCTTGATTAGCGAAGTGTTTAGCTACCGTCGACTCTAAGAGATCGATTGAAGAAAAGTGAATATATCCGTCTTCCACGTCTGCCTTGGATCCAGTGAATATTCCTTGATGTTGAGCGAATCTCCATTCCTCTACCGAACAGATTTTATATATATATTCGGCCATTTTGAATTCCTCTCATTTACCTCCAGCTATAGCAGCAATGAAATGAATTTCTCGAGCTGTTTCCGGCACGGGTTCCATAAGACCCAATCGACAAGTTTCTCCATCTATAGCCACAGCTAAGTCATCTTTAAGTTTCCTATCCTGTGTTATCCTGGCTCGGATTCCTGGAAATTTTGAGTCGAGGGCATCTACTATGTCACTGACTCTACTTCCTGTGATTTCTATTTGACTTTCGCCATTTGTAAGATCCAAAAACATGGTAGGGATGAAGACCATAGCCATTATCCTTGTACTCCCAAGTCTTTAACCTACTACAAGTGTGATTGCTTAGCTATTCAGATCTCATTCGTTCACCAGCATCTAGCACTGCTCGAACGATTTTGTCATAACCTGTGCAACGGCACAGATTGCCAGCTAACCAATGTCTAATTCTTGCTTCATCTGCATCAGGTTCACGTTCCAAAAGCCCTTTAGCCGCCATTATGAAACCTGGAGTACAGATACCACATTGCAGAGCTGCATTTTCTAAGAATGCCTCCTGAATAGGATGCAATCCATCAGCATTAGCAACTCCTTCTATTGTGGTAATGGCTTTTCCTTCAGCCTCAACACCAAGCACCAAACAGGAGTTAACAATTCTGCCATCTACGGACACAGTGCATGCGCCGCAGTTTCCGTCGTTACAACCTTCTTTAGAGCCTGTCATATTAAGAACATCTCTCAAAACTTCTAGCAAGCTTTGTCTAGGCTCACAAAGATATTCAACTGGGTTTCCATTAATGGTTGTTTTTACATGTACGTTCGCCATTACTATTTCTCTCCTTATGATTTCGACTCAAAATGCCATAAAGTGTTCATTCCAAGTCCTTTAGCTCTCGATACAGACTCTACTATAGTACGTCTAGTGAACACTTCTACTAAGTGCTTACGTTGATCAATTGTTCCTCTCATATCTGTTATCGGGCTAGCAGCATTTTTAGCCATTTCCGCTGCCTTAGCAATATTTTCATCATTAATTTCTTTACCAGCAAGAAATTCTCCTGCTTCAGTAACGAAAATTGGGGTGGGACCTACAGATGCTAGAGCGATTCTAGCTGATTCAAATTTTGTACCACTATCATCAACTACTACTGATGTTCCAACACCAACTACAGCAATATCCATTTCATTTCTTGGGATAAAACGTTGGTAATTCGAACCAAACCCTTTCGCAGGGATGGGCACGGAAATAGACACCAATATCTCTCCATTGTCCATAGCATTTCTTCCAGGACCAACACAGAACTCTTCAACAGAGAGCTGCCTGTTACCTTTTGGGCCAGCAATATTGCCAACCGCATTATGTGCAATTAATGCAGGTATCCCATCTCCACTCGGCGCAGAGTTACATAAGTTCCCTCCAAAAGTGGCTCTACCTTGAATCTGAATACCTCCGATTAGGGTAGCCGCATCCATCAATCCAGGAAAAACTTCAACCAATTCTGGGTCTTGATAAATCCTATAAAGCTCAACTGCTGATCCAATTTCTAAACCTTTGGATGAGTCAAACGTGTATGTGTTAAGAGCATCAATATTCTTAACATCAATAACTGTATCTAAACTATACCTACCACCTCTTAATTGGACCAAAAGGTCTGTTCCTCCAGCCAGCACTCTAGCTTTCTCACCTTTGGATGACAAGATTTCAATGGCCTCTTCCACAGTATTAGGTACTGCATAATCTATAGCTTCCAATTGGTCACCTCCTATCTACAGAAATCATAACATATGCCACTATAACTGTCACATTAGCATATATCTAATTCGTTTCCAAAGGGTGGACAGGTTTTTTGGCTAATCCAAATGCAACAGCCCCCATTGCAAATATGACCCCAAATGTAAATAATGGAATGGAATAATTCCCAGTCTCATCTCTTAGCCATCCTGCGTACAACGGAGTTACAAACATGAATGAATTGTGGAAGACGCTCATAATCCCCATTAGAGTGGCGAATCTAGCCTGTCCATAATAATTAGCTAACATTAACCAATTAGTAGATGTTATACCTTCAATTAATGCAATACATAGTGAAAAGCATATGGCCCCCGCTATGCTACCTGTTGACCACAGGATCAGAACTCCTGCAGAGCCCGCAATCATCCCAACAGACAAAATTATTCTAGGAGAGAAAAAATCTGTGGCGTATCCCATAAAAAATCTTAAAGGTACCCCTATACCCATGGTAAGACTCCACAAGACCGTAGCCATGGAAGAGCCTATCCCATAGAGACTCATAATTGGGAACCAATGGATCAGCATCGCATTCGTTGCTCCGGTCCTGCACACCAAACCAATAAGAATCAACCAAAAGGGCAAAGTACACATAGCTTCTTTCACAGAAAAACCCTCAAATCTACCTTGTGGCCTTGAAGCACCATCAGAACCCTCATCATTTGAATGAAGTTTATCTCCATCAGGTAATAACCCCATATCTTCTGGCTTACTACGAACGACTATAGATACGGGAATAGTAAGTAATGTGATAAATATTCCCATAATCAACACGGTAGTTCTCCATCCATATTGATTTATTCCGAAATTAAGTATGGGAACTACAATTGCTCCACCAGCAGCGAAAGAGGTCATTAAAGTGGACATTGCAATCGCTTTCTTTCTAATAAACCATCGATTTACTAATCCCATTAATGTTTGCCCCAATCCCGCACTCTTTCCCAGAGATACCAGGCCAACAAACAAAAATATTAATTGCCAATAAGTCTGCACATAGGCAACCAGTATTAATCCGATACCAGCGCACAAACCACCAAATAAAATCATTGGCCGAGCCCCATAATTATCGACTAACCAGCCAACGAAAGGCCCCGCAACACTGCCTTCAGCTCTCTGAAGGCTAAACACCAACGACATTTGCGCGTAACTTATAGATAAATCATTACGGATAGGTTCAAAAAATCTAGAGAATCCATTTGAAATAACACCGTTACCAAACATCCCTTGAATCGCGGCAAATAAAACTACCCACCATCCGTAAAATATTTTCTGTTGCCTATTTTCCTTTACTTCCAAAGGTTCCTCTTTTTAATTCGCATTCCTTGTGTTCAATCACGCTTGATCAAATTGAACAATCATGCCATCCGGATCATAAACAAAAAAACTGGAATCAGTTCCAGCAGCATTCATTTCGCTCGCAAACTTGACTCCACTATCAGTTAAATGCTTGCGAGTAGCAGACAAATCCTTCATTGAAAAAGAAAAATGACTAATCCCTATCTGATCCAATTTTATAGGCTCCCCATCAACAACATCATCTGGATGAGTCGTCATTATAAAATGCGGATCAGCATCTTCTGCGAATCTTAGTCTTACCTGCCGTCTGTTATTACGGCTGTGAGCATATATAGCTGGTAGGCCTCCGCCTGTGGTGTCTTGCACTCTGTCAAAATCAACGATCATGCCCACTATATCCCGATAAAATTTTAAAGACTCATCTATGTCTCGTACACAGAAAGCTATATGTGAAACATTTACACAATCCATAATCCCCTCCTTATATGATACCCGTGTTTCGAATTATCCACTCAACAATATTTTCCGTTGTAGAGCAAACTTCACATAGAATATACTCCAAACGCTATCATTTTGAAAATCGTTGGGTTGACACACATAATTTCCTACCTTAAAATTTTCGTTCGGGTGTTTATGAATTACGCAATTATTAAAACAGGTGGAAAACAATACAAAGTGCAGCCAGGTGACATACTGGATGTAGAGTTATTACCAAATGAAGAGGGCTCAACAGCGGAGTTTGATCAAGTTCTTGCTATATCCGATGGTGACACCGTAAATTTCGGAAGTCCCACCATACCTAATGCCAAGGTAACTGCGGAAATTCAAAAACATTACAAAGATAAAAAAATCATAGTCTTCAAATACAAAGCCAAGAACAGATACAGGCTTAAAAAAGGACACCGACAGAACTATACGCGAATATCTATCAAAGAGATATCTGCATAAATTACATAAGTTAGGAAATAATTATGGCACATAAAAAAGCTGGCGGAAGTACTAATAACGGTAGAGATAGTAACGCTAAACGTCTAGGCGTTAAAAAGTTTGGCGGTGAAATAGTAATCCCTGGAAACATAATTATTCGCCAACGAGGCACAAAAATTAGACCTGGAACTAACGTTGGAATTGGTAAAGACCACACCATATACTCACTAGTATCAGGAAAAGTAAATTTTGAGTGGGACACTAAAAAACGCAAACGTGTGAGTGTCTACCCGGACTAATAATAGGCTTTTAAAGAATGAAACAAGATATACATCCAGAATTTGTAAACTCCACTGTCACTTGTTCGTGTGGAGCAACTATAGAAACCGCTTCAACGAAGCCTGCCCTCAGAATTGAGATATGTGGGATATGCCACCCATTTTATACAGGCGAACAGCGCATAGTAGATACCCAAGGACGAATAGAGCGTCTTAGGCGTAGATACAACATGGATGCATAAGCTGCTTAATCACTCTAGGATCCTAACCATGATTGTAGCTGACAACACATCTCAATCGTTATCTACAAATTACTTCAATGCCTAATTCTCCTGTTACCACATATGGTGGCCAAGCTGTAATAGAAGGCGTTATGATTCGAGGCAAGAAATTCTACTCCTTATCAGTACGCCGACCCGATGGGACTATTACAACTAATATAGAGCCCATAAGCTCCCACTTCATAGGAACATTAAGAAGAGTACCATTTGTTCGTGGCATCTTAGTTTTAGCTGAGACTTTAACCATTGGGGTAAAAGCATTACATCAATCTTCTCTCCTAGCATCAGAGACAGATGATCCCTCTGACAATACTATCTCAAATCTAGCTCTGGTAGGAACCATAATATTTTCCCTAATGATAGGGATTGGAATATTTTTTATATTCCCAGCAATAGCACTCGAGAGTGTAGACGGTTTTATCCAATCAAATCTGATAAGTAATATCCTTGAAGGAATTTTAAGACTTATTGTTCTGGTTGCATATGTGTCCATTATAGGAATTTTCCCAGACATCAAAAGAGTCTACCAGTATCACGGTGCCGAACATATGTCGATTCATGCTTTAGAACATGGAAAACCATTAACTCCAGAAATGGTACGCACCTTTCCTACTCCTCATGCTCGATGTGGCACTGCATTCCTATTAACAGTCATGGTGGTTTCGATTTTAGTATTTGCGGCTATCGGAGATTCAGGGTTCATAGGGAGAATATTATCTAGGTTGGCACTAATACCGGTCATCGCTTCTATAAGCTATGAAATCATTCGATTTGCCGGAACGCACCCGAACTCAATTCTAGCTGGAATCGTGTCTATCCCTGGTCTAATGCTACAAAAAATCACCACTAAAATACCAGACGACTCACAGATTGAAGTTGCTATTTCAGCCGTAGAAGCAGTGATTCAAGCCGACTCAAGATCTTAACCCCGGCCTGACAAATAAAAGAATCACAGCCGAGATGACCCTAATCATTCCCATCAGTACGAACACCATAATCCAATTATCTGACAACCCTACGATTAAACTAACAACCACAGCCTGAATTCCTGCATATAAATAACCATGGGCGTCCACCAATGCCGAAGTGGTTGCAGCCATTTCTTTCCCAAAAAAATCCACTGCCATCACAGGAAGTTGAGACATTCCCAAACTTATTCCTCCAATCAGCATCAAGCTTGCACCAATCTTCGTTTGACTAGGGTCTACTATGCAAATTGAAAATAATACCAATGCACTAACAACACAAGATATGAAAGTTAAAGGTTTGCGATTACTTAAAAGAAATTTGTCTGATATAAATCCCGCTATCGGTGGTGCTAAAGCGTACCCTATTGGTAACATCACAGTTACGATTAGGGTAGAAGATATATCAAATCCTCCTTTGTCATAATAATACAATGGTATCCAGGTCATCAGACCATATCTGACAACATTTTCTAACCCCTTAATATGCCCAACCAGATGAAACTCCCTGCTTTTTATCAAGGCAATATATTTGTCTTTAAACCTTCTGAATAGTTTTGATTGTTGATTACACTTTTCCTTGAAACCCGCTTCAGAAGGGAAATCCTTTGTAAAAATTAACAATAAAACCGCAAACACACTTATTAGAATCGGAGGGTATCGGAAAGCAACCCTCCAACCATAAGTGGCACCCACCAAACCAGTACCCAGCCACAACACTAACATTGCAGTTCCTGAAGCCCCTGATACAACACCCAAGGCGAATCCTCTTTGTTTGCGTTCCCACCATTGGCTCACCATTCCCACTCCAGGAGCCCAGCAAGCGGCATTAACAAAACCACAAACAAACCAAGGAATCAGAAACACAATAAAGCTATTACTATAACTCACGAGTATATTACATACTGTAGTTAATATTGCGCCTATAAAAATCCATTTTCTAAACCCGTATTTCTCAGATAATGATCCATGAACCACATCACCAAAACAAAACCCCCAAAGAATAGATGCATTTAGCAAACCTATTTGAACATGAGTTAAAGACAAATCATCTCTAATTAATGGAGCCATTGGCCAAAAATTAAATCGCCCCAAATAATTAGTTGTATAAAAAATGGAAAATACTATAAGTATTTTCCATTTCCAATATGTATATGAACTAAAATATTTATTCATACATTTTGATTAATTATTAGACATATTTACAACCAGCTGCACCAACGACAAGACAGGATGCCCCGTCGCACCTTTAACATTGGAACCGTCATCTTTTGAAGCGGTCGATGTGCCTGCTATATCTAAATGAATCCAATTCATATCTCCCACAAATTTTTCTAACAATTTAGCAGCTGTGATTGAACCGGCTTGCCTACCTCCAGTATTTTTCATGTCAGCTACATCACTTCGGATAAGATCATCGTATTCATCGAACAATGGTAATTCCCAAAACTTCTCTCCTGCAACTCGCGCAGCTTCACACAAAGCAAATCCAAATTCAGAACTGTTAGTCATATAACCAGTACATACTTTCCCTAAAGTAACAACCATAGCCCCAGTTAAAGTCGCTATATCTATGACATTGACAATACCTTTAGATTCAGCATAACTAAGAGCATCCGCTAGCACCAATCTACCTTCTGCATCTGTATTTATGACTTCTATAGTCTTACCATTCATAGCCTTAACCACATCTCCAGGTTTTTGTGCCTTACCTCCTGGCATATTTTCTGAAGCCGCTACAATCCCCAAGACATTAATTTTAGGTTGCAAATATGCAATGATATCCATAACACCTAGAACCGAAGCTCCTCCAGCCATATCTCCTTTCATATTCTCCATGCCACCAGGCGGCTTAAGGGAAATACCACCTGTGTCAAAAGTAATTCCTTTCCCTACAAAAGCAATATTATTTTTAGGATTATCAGGGTCTCCTTTATATTCCAACACAATCAATTTAGCCGGTTCCACGCTTCCTTTAGAAACCCCAAGTAAAGATTCCATCCCTAATTGTTCCATGTCAGATTCTTCCAATACACTTACATCAAGAATGTTCTGGACAGCTATTCCTTGAGCGGTTTCAGCCATGTTAGTTGGAGTCATGCGATTGGCCGGGCTATTAACTAAATCACGTGCTAACATCACTCCTCTAGATACCTTTATCCCCCTTTGAATAGCATGTTCCTTGCTTTGATCGTCATCCGTAACAATAACTAAATTTAAAAAGTAGTCACTAGCCTCCGCATCTCCAGATTTCCATTTTTCAAACTTATACAATCCTAGAATTACACCTTCTACCAAGTTTCCTATCAACACTGTGGTTGACTCTGCCATAGGTTGACATGATTCCAACAAAAGTTGAGCTGCTTGAATTTTATTTCGCCTGAGAAGCCTACTTAAATCTCCTGAATATTTTCGCAACAACTCTCCGGTTAACTTCTTTGCTTCTCCTAATCCCATAAGAACAAATGTTCTATAATGGCCATTATCAGATATATGGAGTATTAAAAACTCGCCGGCCTTCCCTTTAAATCCACGCTGTTCTGATAATGTATTAAGAATATTTGATACATAAGAATCATCAAGTTCTATTCCTTGCTCCTGAAACACACCGTAAATTACCGGCAGGATATCATCTATATCCTCGCTTACTTGAAACTCGCACTGATTAGTCATTATTTATCCTCCCAGTTTTTCCTTTAGTTCATTTATTAACCATGAAGTATCAGTAGAAGAATCCACTATATAATCACAATTTTCTATTTCTTTTTGATTAGGTTTAAGCATTTTGTATATCTGCCAATCAGCATCAGATTCAAAATCATCCTGCCCTTCAGTCCTTTTCATCAATCTTGCCTCGATAACTTGTTCTGGAGCAACGCACCTAATAATGCTAAAATCGGACTTTCTTCTATTAGCTATCCTCCTTAGAGGGTTGATTGCATGCGAATTCAAATTGGTGGCATCAAAAATCACACCAAAGCGTCTATCAAGGAGCTCATTCACATAAGTATGGCAAGCTCTAAACACCCTATAGTGCTCATTAGCATTATATTTAGGGCTACGCACTAACGTTTTCCGCACGGAATCGCTTGCAATGACAATATAATCTAACGAAGCCGCAAGTTGGTGAGCCAAATGAGACTTACCAGTACCTGGCAAACCAGACATAACTATCAGAGAACTACCACGTTTTTCTGATAATTCATCCAATGCATCGGCATATTTGAGTTGGAGTAATTGTAAATCTGAAGGCAAAGACACACTCCTAACTAAGCTACCAAAATAGACTGTATCACACTGGCCTGACTAAAAAATATTGAGCACTACAATTTCTATCACTTGCAACACTATTATCGCAACTAATGGACTAAAATCTAACATCCCTGTGCTAGGTAAAATTCTTCTTATAGGATTGAGAATCGGATCTGTTATCTGTCCCACGACCGTGTTTAGCAACATTACAACAGGATGCACCGACCCACCTCGTTGCATCATAAATTGAATCACTAACGATAAAATCACCCTAGCTAATACAGCATATATTAGAAAATTTATAAGTCCTTTAAGTAATTCCGCTATAAATAACAAAGTTCAGACCTCTTCTAAAATCTATTTACCTAATTCCAAAGCTTTTACATAAGCTGCCTCAACCGCTCTCATGATTGCGTGAGGCACTCCTGCACTTTCTAATTCTAATAATCCCGCAGCTGTGGTACCACCAGGAGATACCACTCTGTCTGATAACTCTTTAATATGTATATCACTCGAGTCTATAAGTTCTGCTGTGCCTTTAACCATTTGCACCGCCAACATTTTAGACATATCTCTCGTCATCCCCAACAAAACACCCGCATCTGCCAAGGCATCTATAATCATAAATATATATGCAGGTCCACTAGCACTTAACCCGGTAGCCATATCTATATATTTTTCTTCATTCACCAAGTATTGTTTTCCAATAGCCTCAAGGACAGAGGTGACTAATTCCTTATGTTCCTCAGGAACTTCATCTTCGCATATCCAAACACTCATACCACTCTGCACTTGAGCAGGAGTGTTTGGCATAACTCTAACTACAGATTTTGTTTCGAATACATCTTGCATTTGAGAAAGAGTAACGCCGGCTGCTATAGAAACGACAGTCTGCTTTTCAGATAACTTATCAGCTATTTCTTTACCAACTTTTGGCAAGTCTTGCGGCTTAACTGCCACGAAAATTACAGAACCAAAATCAACTAAAGTACCATTATCACTCGTCACATTAATCCCCAAAGTGCTCTTCATCTGATCAAGCCTGTACTTCGATACGTCTGACGCCATTATGTCGTCAGCAGTCAAAGCTTCCGATTTAATAATTCCAGATATTATTGCTTCAGCCATAACACCTGCCCCTATAAATCCTATTCGCATATATATTACCTTCGAATGTAAGAATAATGTGAAATTATACCATTTGAAATTTGGACTAACTGGATAATCTAGATCCTGATATTAAAGTAGAAGCTAGCTTAATCGCCTCGATCATACTTAGAGGGTCAGCAATTCCTTTCCCTGCAATGTCAAATGCTGTCCCGTGATCAACTGATGTTCTCACAAAAGGCAATCCTAAATTAGCTGTGATACTCTCTTCAAAACCATACACCTTTACCGGAATATGCCCTTGATCGTGGTACATACACAATACTGCATCATATTGGTCATTTATAGCTTGGTGAAATATTATATCGGCTGGAATCGGGCCTTCAACTGTCATTCCCTCAGATTTAGCTTGTGTTACAGCTGGCAAAATCTCATCATTTTCCTCATCACCCAACAAACCACCGTCACTGCCGTGAGGATTTAAAGCAGCGACCCCAATTCTTGGGTTTTCAAATCCCCATTTTTTGAAATTTTGATCCGTTATACGCAAATAATCCAAAATCCTATCTTTTTTGACATAATCACATGCTACCCTTAAAGACCTATGAGTGGTTAAATGAACCACTCTAAGGTTTTTTGCTATTAACATAGTAGCTACAGTTTTAGAACCTGTTAGTTCTTGTAACAGCTCCATGTGCCCTATCGCTTCGTACCCCGCCAGACTAGCAGCTTCTTTATTCAGAGGAGCAGTAGCAATGCCTCCGATTGCTCCGCTCATTGCTAATCTGCCCGCATGACTCACCCATTCCATGGCCGCTTTCCCACATCCTGGATTTATTTCACCAATAGTTACATCTTCATAATTCAAATTTCCTATATCAATTACACTTGCTGCATTTGGACTTACTCTAGACATTTCTATATCGGTCTCACTAATGTGATTGATTGCCATATCAATATCAAGCATCTTCACAGTCTCTCTCAAAGAAGCGGCATTTCCGATAATTACAGGATTACACCACTCGTATATCTTCGAGTGAATTAGAGCTTTGATTACAACTTCAGGCCCAATCCCACAAGGATCACCCATAGTCAGTCCTACATAAGGCTTATCATTCATTTCCTCTCCAGGCATAATTAATTTCACCTAGTACAAAAAAAAGCCCCGCAATAAAAACCAATCTATCGCGGGGCATCCAAGAAAATTTAGTCACACTTACTATAACCACATGACATACATTTATCACAGCCTTCTTCCATGATTAATGTACCATCACATTCAGGGCATGGTTTTCCGCCCAATCCAATGATATTCGCTAAAGACCAGCTTTCATTCTCTTCTTCTCTGGCTCCATCAACATAATTCCTTAAAGCTATAGCAACGGCATCAGGAGTCGATTTCACTAATTCTCCCTCATCCCAAGCAGGGCTATCGTCAGATATTCCTTTTAGTTGCTCAACAATTTCATCAGCACCGATTCCCGATCTCAGCGCCAATGACACTAATCGAGATATCGCCTCTAATTGTGCAGAATCACTGCCTCCTGCTTTACCTAAAGCTCCAAACACCTCAAATGGATTCCCATCTTCATCGCAGTTGATAGTCACATACATGTTCCCATGGCCTGTTCTCACAAGATGAGTCGTCCCGTTAAGAACGCGTGGCCTTTCAGCAGCAGTTCGCTCATTAGACTCAACACCTGTCTCTGTTAAAGACCCTCCGGTATTTAATGTTTGTCCGGATTTACTCCCATCTCTGTATACCGTGATGCCCTTGCAGCCCGTCTCATATGCTAAAGTATACGCTTCTTTGACATCCGCCACAGTAGCGTCTGAAGGGAAGTTAATAGTCTTGGAAACCGAGTTATCAGTAAACCTTTGGAACGCTGCCTGCATTCTAACGTGCCATTCAGGACTAATATCATGCGCAGTTCGGAAAACTTCTTTGACCCATTCGGGGACGTCCATGTCGTGCAATGTACCTTTTTCTGCAAGTTCTTCCATAAGTTCTTGCGAATAAAACCCTTCACTCTTTGCAACAGCTTCAAAGTAGGGATTCGCCTCAACTAGTTTGGTGTTATCCATAATGTTTCTCACATAAGACAAAGCAAACAGTGGCTCTATTCCACTTGAGGTACCGGCGATTATGCTTATCGTGCCAGTTGGAGCAATAGTAACAGGAGCTGAATTTCTCATCTTCCTTCGGTTACCTTCTTGGTTGTAAATACTCTCTTCCCACGCCGGGAACGTACCTCTTATCTCAGCTAATTCGCCGGAAGCAGTATATGTTTCTTCTTGAATTCGCTCCATTATGTTCTCCGCCAGATCCACGGCCTCATAGGAATCGTATTTAATTCCCAGTTGTACAAGCAAATCGGCGAATCCCATTATTCCGACGCCGATTCTTCGAGTGGTGCGACTCATTTCGGCGATAGCCTCTATAGGATAATTATTCATGTCTATAACATTGTCTAGTAAATGTACCGAAGACTTAACTGTTTCGCTTAGGCGTCCCCAATCAATCTCTACCACGTCATCATTAAAATGCACCATATGAGCCAAGTTTATAGATCCCAAATTACACGATTCGTATGGTAACAACGGCTGTTCTCCGCAAGGATTAGTACTCTCAATCTTACCCAATTGAGGATTTGGATTATCTCTATTAATACGATCCAAAAATACTATCCCAGGATCCCCTGTCTTCCACGCCAACTCAGTCATGGTATCGAAAACTTCTTTAGCATTCAGTGTTCCAGCAAAAGAGCCATCATGCGGATTAATCAAATCATAGTCAGCATTCGCAGATACTTTCTCCATGAACTCTTCAGTGATAGCTACAGATATATTAAAGTTGTTTAAGTGAGTGCCATCTTCTTTAGATGTGATAAATTTCATCACGTCAGGATGAGTAACCTCCAAAATGCCCATATTAGCACCTCGCCTGGTTCCACCTTGTTTCACAACATCAGTAGCAGCATCGAAAGCGTTTATGAAACTTACTGGTCCTGAAGCCACTCCTCCAGTGGAACCTACTGTATCACCTTCAGGTCTTAAGCGACTGAAAGAGAAACCAGTTCCACCACCGCTCTTATGAATTATAGCCGTATGTCTGACACGGTCAAAGATCGCATCCAATGAATCTTCCACAGGTAGCACAAAACATGCAGACAATTGCTGTAAGTCTCTCCCTGCATTCATTAAAGTTGGTGAATTCGGCAGAAAATCTAATTTCCTCATGACTGCTCTGAATTTAGCAACAGCTCTTTGTTTAGTTTCTGCTGAATCATCATATTTACTTTCGGCCTCTGCTAAATTTTCTGCTACCCTGGTAAACATATCTTCGAAATCTTCTAGTACATTCCCTTCACGGTCTTTCCCCAAATACCGTCTTTCCAACACTACTTTAGAGTTGTCATATAACTCTGGGGCTTCACTATTGATCCTTTCATCAATCAATGTACCAACCAACGCGGCTTTGATAATTCTTCTTACTTCTTCTTGTGCTTCGTTTGTCTCTTTTCTAATAATTGTCATTTCATACCTTTAAAATAGATTGAGGTTTATAATTCCTTCTTGCGCTACTACATAATGTATACCCTGACCTGCGGCATACTACAATTAGTGGTAGTAATTTTATGAACTTGGTTAATTAAAAGTCAAGCACTTTATTGCGTAATAATTACGAGTTTTTTGGTATAAAAACTATTAATTCCACACATTCCCTACGAATCCAACAAATCCGCCACCACTTGCTGGAAACTTTCGACATCTTGGAAATCTTTATATACACTTGCCCATCTGATATAGGCCACTCGGTCCAACCCTTTCAGTTTCTCCATCACCAACTCCCCTAACTCAGCGGAGGAAATCTCAGAAGTAGCGGCCTTCATTAAATCATTTTCTATCTCATCAACCACTTCTTCTATCTCATACATTGTGATGGGCCGTTTAGCACACGCTTTACTCAGGCCACTTACCAGTTTGCTTCTATTGAAATCTTCCTGACGCCCATCTTGCTTGGTAACGGCAACATTTGTGGTTTGAATCCTTTCATAGGTGGTAAAACGTTTCTCGCACTGAGTACATTCTCTCCGTCTACGAATTGCATTATGCACTGACCTAGAATCCGTGACCCTTAATTCATCATTTTGGCAATAAGGGCAATCCATGCATCACCTTTCCATACCCAAATTAAACAGCCTAACAACAGACTTAGCTATGCCTCGGGGCTTTAGCAACAAAGACCCTGTGAGGCTGGCATTACTAGCCTCACTTCAGTTCGCAAGCCACCCTATTCAGTGTTACTTGAAAAGGTTCCAGCGACTGCTTGTATTTTGTTTCCTTAAAAACGTTGGAACATCCAATTCATCCGGGACAGGAGCCACACTCTCTTCTAGCAGCCTTTGGAAGTCTTCTTCCCTCTGTTTAAGATTGTC
>CEUS01026182.1_pt1 | contig 32579 bp, 29 predicted proteins | sample 427031 | NCBI WGS metagenome assembly CEUS01 (sample SAMEA2622837, study PRJEB7988) | marine metagenome | biome: marine biome (ENVO:00000447); feature: marine epipelagic mixed layer (ENVO:xxxxxxxxx); material: "saline water (ENVO:00002010), including plankton (ENVO:xxxxxxxx)" | depth 140 m | reverse complement strand
TCATCAGAAAGTGATTCCGGATCGACGGCAAAACCATGATTTTGAGAAGTAATTTCTACCCGCTCGGTCACAAGATTCTTCACTGGGTGATTGCCTCCTCGATGACCGAATTTCAACTTGAAGGTCCGAGCCCCCATCGCAAGCCCTAGAATCTGATGACCAAGACATATACCAAATGTTGGCACATCCGCTTCGATCAGCGCACGCGCATTCTCAACCGCGTAAGCTAGTGGCGCGGGGTCGCCTGGCCCGTTACTTAAAAACACACCATCCGGTTTACTGGCTAATAACTCCGCCGCAGGCGTACGCGCAGGAAACACTGACACTACACAATCATGAGCCGAAAAACGCCGAAGGATATTTAATTTCATTCCCAAATCGTATGCGGCAATACGAAGTGGTCGACCAGGCCGTCGCACCGGTTCAACATCGAATGAACCGAAATTGAAATCGCCAGCCTGTGAGCTCCACTCGAAAGGCTCTGAACAGGTCACCTTAGAAACCATGTCGCGACCCTCAATTTCTGGGACCTTACGCGCTTCCGCGACCAGTTCGTCTGGTTCAACATGACCGATTCCGATGACACCACGCATTACGCCAGTGGTCCGAATAAGTCGCGTTAAGGATCTTGTGTCAATTCCACTGATAGCAACAACTTCATTCTTCTCAAGATAGTCGCGCAACGTGCCAGTCGCCCTCCAATTACTTGCAATGGGCGATTCTTCTCGCATAACAAAACCGGACACTCGGGGCACCAGAGACTCGACATCCTCAGACACAACACCATAATTGCCAATCTGAGGACAAGTCATCGTCACAATTTGCCCCGTATACGATGGGTCCGTCAGCACCTCCTGATACCCAGTCATATTCGTATTGAAGACCACTTCACCTTGGGTTTTCCCTGACGCACCAGCAGATTCTCCCTGAAACCACCGGCCATTTTCCAATGCCAAAATTGCTTTCATCGATTACCACGCTCCAATGACGCATTTACTTGCGTCCGTCTTCCGGAATCGATCTCAATATTCGTGATCCACAGTCGGTATCCTTCGCCATCAATACGAATCTCATGCCGGCCAACTGGCATGGCAATAGTGAACGGCGTTACACCAACCGTTACGCCATTTACTGTAACGCGAGCTCCGCTAGGTCTTGACTGCACGTATAACGACCCTACCTCACGGGCAGTGATATTTTCAGCGGTCAGTGCCGTTGATGGAACAAGTGTTACACCTAGTGCAGAGACCGCATTCATGTCGCTAATCTGAATATTACGTTCTGCTGAACGAAACCCAGGTCGACTCACTTCCACGTGATATGAACCAAAAGACATTCCAGCAAGTGACAGCGGAGTCCGCCCTCGTACTCGACCGTCGACTGCAACTATAGCTCCTGGGATATCCGTGCGAACCAAGATCCAACCCGTTTCTAGTGCCGTGGCGTGACCAGTCAGTAGCTCCTCTGGTCGAACAGCTACCGCTGAAGGCACAGAATCGATTTCAACTGCCTGTGCCTCTGACGGGCGTTCACTTCGATTATCTGAACGTTCAAAACCGATTGAATTCGATAAATTCGAGTCGGCTTGGCGGCGCTCCGTAGTTGGAATAGTCTGTCCAGCACTAAGACCGTCCAAGAGTGTTGCACTGGCGGGATCGTCGTCGGGTTCGGATTTACGCTGGCCAGACAAGCTTCCAGTTTCCACTCCGCCGAACACCCTCCGCACACTGTTATCTCTTGCCCGACCAATAGAGTCTGCTTCGTCCACCGCTGAAAATAAAGATTCGGGAGAAGCTCTTTCGCCTATCTGGCCCTCATTCTGACTCAACGCTACTCCCAAAAAGTAAGAGAAGCTTCCCACAAAAATCGCACTTGCTATTACTAGAACTAGAGTCCAGTTCCAAGTTCGACGGGGTTCACGTGTTTCGAGCAGCGGTAACGAACCAGAGGATTCCGGCCCGGTCGTGGTTGATTCATACACTTCCTCTGGAGTTTGATAATGGTTGTCGGCATCAGGCTCTTCCCACAAATAACGGTGGTCGCCAACATTCCTATCAGGCCGAATTTCCAAATCATCACCGTGCTGCCCGTCCGAACCGGTTGAAATAGGATTAGAGTCCTGGGACGCCTCAACTACTCGATCCAAGGCGGATTCAAAGTCTTCGGCCGCAGCCTGGTCTTCTACGTCACGAATGCCACTTACAGCCTCTGGGTTAACTGTGTCATGACCCTCCTCAGCTCCTCCTATTGACGGGTTTACGGAAGAAGCGTCTATCTCAGAATTTTCATCTGCGCCAGATTCCACATCGACGTTCAAATCCGATCGATCTGAACTCTCGGTAATTTGTCCCTTCAGAATCTCGTCTTCATGATGAGATGACTCGACACGATTTACAAAATCAGACTCATCTTCTGAAGTTGGTTGCTGCTGGAACTCCACGCCAGCCAACAGATCTAGCGTTCCGGCCGGATTTCGGTCTCCCGACTCCTCTCCTACCGTATCGTTCCGCTCAACAGCAACACCCATCTCCAGCGCTGCGACGAAACCCATCGCGCTCGAGTATCGCGACTCTGGATCGTCCGCAAGAGCGACCGAAAACACTTCTTCGACGTGATCACAATCAGATAATCCGTCAATCGACCGAATACCGTCGCTCATCTGGCCACCGGTTCCAGTTATACGCCGCCCGGTCAGAAGTTCAAATGCAATCGCCGCCAAAGAAAACCGATCTGCTGCTCCTCCCCATTCTCTGCCAGCAATTATTTCCGGCGCAGTATACGGACGTCTAATCGGAGCTGATAATCCAAGCTCTTCAAGTGTCTGAACAACACCGAAACCGTTTACCCATAAATCATCCGGTGCCACAAAGATGTCACGAAGATGAATAGCACCGTGAGCTACGCCTTGACTGTGAACTGAATCTAGCGACGCGGCGACTTGACTAATAAGCGGAAGTGCCAACTCCAAAGTGGTCGGCGCACGATGTCGAATCTCAGTCTCGAGAGATTCTGCAGCAACGTATTCCTGTGCCAAATAGGGAACATCCTGCTCGAGGCCCACGGCTATCGGAGAGACCACTCCTGGACCAGTAAACCCAGTATCGATAAACCGCTCAAGAGATTCAACTAACACCCGAGACTGCTCAGGCGTAATATCTAAATGGAACGCCTTCACGGCTACTAACCGATCTTGAGATGGCTCATAGGTCCTGAAGACAGGTCCAAGTACTCCTATGCCGATCTGGTGCATTACTCGGAATTCACCGAATGCATCTAGTCTAGCGAACGGACTCTCGTCGTCACGGGTCAGCGGAGGAACTCCTGCACAGCGGGTTAGCGGATGCTAACACGGAAGAGTGGAGGCAGCCAACGACTTGCTTAGTTGCCTTGACAGTTCTGCTACCCATTTGAAACAGTACATGAAGTGTGACGTTCGACCCGTCGGCCTCAACTGAACCCACAGCCGTTCCGTCGATCGACTATAGGCGCCTATCATGGGCCGCTAAATTGGTCTGTGATTACTGCCACGATTTTGAGAGTCTCCAACCGTTCTTTGCGGGATCGCCGCTTGATTCCAATGCTTGGCGCCAAGTGATCGATACCAGACAAGCAAATCCGGTAAACCATTCACAGGTCGCAGCGGCCGTAATGAAACAACTCACAACACGGGGCGCTCCGGACGCTGCTCTCGCTGCGGCAGAAAAATTAGATAACCCGACCACCGTCACGATTGTAGCCGGCCAGCAGGCGGGCTTATTCGGCGGACCATTCTTCACACTCTTTAAAGGTCTTACCGCGATCGCGGTCGCTCGCGAGGTCAGTGAAAAATATAAGGTCAACGCGGTGCCGGTGTTCTGGGTCCACGCCGAAGATCACGACCTCGAAGAAATTAGTAACTGCTCTGTTCTCACGTCTTCCTTTGAATTCGAAACGATAACGATCCCACATGATGCATCGTCCTCTCAACCTGCATCAACAGTACAGTTCGACGACTCGATCGTGTCGACTTTAAACAGACTGCGTGAACTCCTCCCGAATACTGAATTTACTGATTCAGTCGTCAGCAAACTAAGTAACGCCTATCAACCAGGTCGAGGAATGGTCGAAGCATTTTCGCTGTGGATGGATACGTTGCTCGGGTCACATGGCCTAGTTGTATTTGACGCTTCCGACGCCGCGGTAAAATCTATTGCGCGGCCACTGTTTCAATTGGAGCTCGATACAGCTGGTGAAACGTCGAGGTTGGCAACCGAAAGCGGCTCGACTTTAATTTCTAAGGGGTACCACGCTCAAGTAACCCCCTCGCAAGACTCAACTGGGCTATTTTTTCTCAATGATGGTCGTAAAGCTATTCGGCTTACAACCAACAAAAGGACTCCTGAAAGAGAATTTGACATAGGCGGCAAGGTTCTGTCACTTCAGCAAATAAGTGCCCAACTCACCAAAAATCCAGCTGCTTTTAGCCCGAATGTGCTTCTCAGACCTATTGTTCAAGACAAAATATTTCCTACCGTTGCGACAATCGCAGGACCGAGCGAACTTGCATACCTCGGTCAACTTCGTCAGGTATATAACCACTTTGACATACCGATGCCGATAATTTATCCACGGACCAGTGCAACGATAGTAGACCAAGGTACTCTTAGGTTTATGAAGCGATACGATGTCAGGTTTGAGATGCTGCAAGCCCAAGATGACGGAGTCCTTAATCGGTTGTTGTCGGATCTACTTCCAGATGAGATCGAGAACGCCATCGAAGAGACCAAACAAGCGATAACTGATCATCTTGCCGCAGTTTCAGCAGGAGTGGCCAAGATTGACCCGACCCTGGCCGGCGCCGTTGAGACCACCAAGAAAAGGATGGACCGCGACCTCAAGAAATTGGGTAATAAGATTATCCAAGCTGCCAAACGGCAAGACGAGACACTCCAGCGACAGTTTCGACGAGCACGATCACAAACCTTCCCTAACGGCGGTCCCCAAGAGCGTGCACTTAATGGGATTTATTTCCTTAATCGCTACGGCCTACAGGTGGTAGACCATGTAATAAAGCAACTACCACTCAAAATCGGACAACATGGCCTCATCACGGTATAATTTGTTCTAAGATCAATTAACAAAGAGACTTATACAAACACAAGGTACTCGTCGTCTGACATAAGACTGCAGGCGCTGACGAGACACAGACCGATGAACGAAGAAGTCTTCAAGGCGGTTACTGAAACACTGAATCGGGGCGATTCGGCCGCCTTGGTAACGATAATTCGCACAGAAGGATCGACTCCCCAACGGGTGGGAGCAAAAATGCTTGTATTTGCCGACGGCCAAACAGTCGGCACTATCGGCGGCGGGTGCTACGAGAACGATGCGTTTTGGAAAGCGCGAAAATCACTCGAAACCAGACGTAGCCAAGTTGTTCGTTATGAACTAGCAGACGATATTGCGGAAGAATCAGGTTTAATCTGCGGAGGTCAAATGGAAGTGTATATTGAACCACTCGACGCCGCTGCTCATCTGTATCTAATAGGCGCAGGACACGTGTCCTATCACTTGGCGCAGGCTGCATCCCAGGTAAACTTCAAGATTCACGTACTTGATGACCGAGAGAAATTTGCGAATCGCGAGAGGTTTCCTGACGCTACTGAAATCACCGTCGATGACATCCCGAGCTGGTTAACAGCTGCTCAATTTCCAAATAATGCTTACGTGGTAATCCTGACACGGGGCCACACCCACGACCTCGATGCTCTACGGGCACTCGTGCCTTGTGACCTACGTTATCTTGGCCTCATCGGCAGTAGAGCCAAAGTGGCACGACTCTACGCGGCTCTCCAAGAAGAATCTGTGTCACTGGATACACTGACACATGTGCATGCGCCGGTTGGGTTAGATATCGGAGCAGTATCTCCACAAGAAATTGCCGTCAGCATTTTGGCAGAGCTCATAGCAGTGAAATATGGAAAGGTGGCTGACGTTGCGCCTCTCCGCTGGGCCCCAGAAACAGATCAAACGGCCACTGTATCGGCTGACGAGCAGTAATAACGGCTGCATAATTCGACTGATATAATCCCGTAGAATGACATCGTTCGCCGGTCACTCGTCGCACGCTCAACTTCCAGAACGTTCGCGCCGGATTCTTACAGTTCTCGTGCAGCAGTACATTGAAACAGGCGAACCGGTTTCATCGTTATGGCTCGCACAGCACGGTGGCTTCGGGTTGTCATCGGCAACCGTTCGAAATACTCTGTCCACCCTAGAAGATCGTGGATACGTGCATCATCCTCACCCCTCGGCAGGTCGCGTCCCCACTGACCGTGGTTATCGAGCCTATGTCGACCTACTCCTTGACTCGACACCTAGAACAGACGTCACACAGGACGTAGAAGCACGTCTGCGACAGGCCGGTAGTGTGAGCGACGTCTTGTCGAACGTTTCGCATGAACTATCTCGTGCATCGCACAATCTTGGTTTCGCAATGATCCCACCAATCGATGGAACTTTTCGCTATATCGAATTTGTCCCCCAAGATGGAACGAAGATTCTTGTAATAGTTGAAACTGACACAGGCCAGACCGAACACAAAGTGATAGACCTCGGAGAAGCGGTGCCTCGGTCAGAACTTGAACAGGGTGCGAACTATCTGATGGCTGAGTTCTCGGGTTTACCCCTCTGGGATGTCCGAGCAACGATCAGCGAACAACTCCGTCAAGAACAAATGCTCTATGACGAACTGCTCTCGCGTGCGCTGCGTCTCGCGAGCTCAACTCTGGAGGGCATGGTAAAACCCGACCGGTTGTTCCTTGAAGGAGCAGGTTTCCTTCTGGATGAAGCAACGGATACCAATGACGACGATCGTGTGCAGTTTTCAACACTTCGAACGCTACTCAGTATGATAGAACGCAAGGAAAAACTAGTTCGTCTCTTGAACGAATACATTGAAGGCCGTGGACTAACCGTCGTGATCGGAACGGAGCACAGTTCACCGGAAATGAAGGATTTTAGTCTCGTGATGTCGACTTATGTTGACGACAGTAAAACAGGAAGCGTCGGTGTGATTGGCCCGAGACGTATGCGGTACTCACAGGCCATCTCAGCGGTAAACAGCATTTCCGTAGCGATCGGTCGTGTGCTGATCTCACAAAGCAGCTAAGACCAAGTTGCTATACCAGTACAAACAATGACAGACAAAGGCAAGACTGAGTCGGCTGAACCGACCGAATCGGAAAGCGGGCTAGACGCCTCGCGACTTCTGGCTGAACGTGACGAGTACCACGACCTGTTGCTTCGTAAGGCAGCCGAACTCGAGAACTACAAGAAGCGAACTGAAAGAGAGCGAGTCTCACTCCGGAAGACTGCTGCTGCCGACCTAATTCAAGAACTCCTTCCTCTTGCCGACGATCTTGAAAGAGCATTGACTTCGCCATCAGAATCAACGTCGACTTCAGCATACAGGTCAGGTATCGAGCTAATTCATAAGAGACTTCTTGAACTGTTAGAAAAACATGGTGTTGTGCCAATCGAGGCGTTAGGCGCTAACTTTGACCCGCTCTATCACGAAGCCGTTGAAACTGTGACAGCAGAAAATGCTAAAGACGGTGAAATTGTTTCAGACCTCCGTCGTGGTTACACCTTGGAGGGACGACTATTACGAGCGTCAATGGTTCGGGTGGCCAAGACGTGACTAATCGTGACTATTACGAAGTACTCGCCATCGACAGGTCAGCGTCCGAAAGTGACATCAAGAGCGCCTACCGTAAACTAGCACTCAAATACCACCCAGACCGAAACCCTGGCGATAAAGCCGCTGAAGACAAATTTAAAGAGGCCGCAGAGGCTTACGGAATTCTAGCCGACCCCCAAAAACGGGCTAGATATGACCAGTTTGGCCATGCCGGAGTTACCGGTGCCAGTGGTCGACCAGATTTTGATCCGACTATCTTCTCCGACTTTGGAGACATCTTCGGTGGTTTTGGGGACCTCTTCGGATTTGGTGACGCCATGGGAGGCAAGCGACGCCGGGGTGGACCTACTCGTGGTTCCGATCTTCGCTATGACTTATCAATTTCCTTCGACCAAGCAGCAACAGGCACGGAAACGACTCTACAGATTCCACGGATGGAAGTGTGTGAGCGTTGCAATGGGACAAGCGTCGAGCCTGGGAAACAACCAGAAACGTGCCCCCAATGCGCTGGACGAGGGCAAGTCAGATATCAACAAGGTTTTTTGACCGTCGCCCGAACCTGCGGTCAATGCCGCGGCCAGGGAAAGATTATTAAACATCCTTGCACGAACTGCCGTGGTCAAGGAGGCATCGAACAATCTCGAAAACTCACGGTCAAAATCCCTGCAGGAATCGCAACGGGGCAACAATTGAGGCTTCAGGGTGAAGGAGAACATGGAGCGGCCGGTGGTCCCACTGGCGACCTCTATGTCGTCGTTCAAGTGGAGGAGCATGACTTTTTTCGACGTGACGGCGACGATCTCTGGTGTGAGATTTCGGTCTCATTTCCAACACTTGCCCTAGGAGGAGAAATTTCCATACCGACCCTTGGAAACAAAACAGAAAAACTCAAAGTGCCGCCTGGCACACAACCTGAATCCAAACTGGCTGTGCGCCATGAAGGTATGCCCCGTGTATCGTCAAGAGGACGTGGTGACTTGTATGTTGTGGTACAAGCCAAAGTGCCGACTAAGCTGTCCCCTGAACAGAAGGAACTGTTGCAACAATTGGACAAAACCCTGCCTAATAAGTGCTCAAAACCTCAAACGCGACATACTTCTGATGATCGTCCGTTCTTCGACCGTGTAAGAGATATTTTTGGTTAGACACAGCCCTGCGGTCGATCTCTGGGTACCACGCGCAACGCCTCCTCTGCTAGACCTCATAAATTCATTGGTCGACGATTATCACCCTTATGCCATTGAGGATCGCACCCTTCAACTTCACGAACATGCTAACTCAGGTTGGTGGTCTGGACGAGTGTATTTCTTCTCTGAGACCGATCGCCAGGCAGCGACACTAGCACTTCGTGAGCATTTGGCCGACTCGGACGTTATGGTAACCACCATTGACGTAGTCGACGACGGAACCTTCTGGGCTATTCGTTCTCAAGCGATGCTGCAGGCCATACAAATCGGTGCGATTGTCGTGGCGCCACCCTGGGACATGCCTCAAATAAGGTCAGATACAATTCGTGTTCTGATTTATCCATCTACGGGTTTCGGGACGGGTCATCACGCAACAACACAGCTATGCTTGAGTCTTATGCAGACTAACCCTATAAAAACTCATGAAGTCATCGATATCGGTACTGGCTCAGGTGTCCTCGCAATCACTGCTGCGAAACTTGGAGCTTCATCCGTTGTTGCAATTGAGAGTGACCCCGATGCTGCCTCAGTAGCACGCAAGAACATTGCAGACAACGGTGTTGCGGAAATTGTGACTCTCCATGAGGGAGACATCCGGACACTCTCAATTCGACCCGCGTCAATCGTAACAGCCAACCTCACAAGTGCGATGCTCGCAAACGAAACCCAAGCCATTTCTCGCTGTGCACAACCAGGTGGCACATTAATCCTAAGCGGAATAGCCAGTGGTGATGAGGTCGAGGTGGTCAAACAATTTCAGTCAGTCGCTGAACTGAAAGATAAGCTCTATAAAGCTGATTGGACGGCTTTAGTCATGAAGAAACGAGAACGCGGGTACTAAATTATGACCAACCAAGAACCGTGCTTTTGAAACAAAACCCTCGAATCCCGTGAATAATCGATTTTATGCGCCAGAAGCCAAAGGAATTAACCTTCGGATACGCCTCCCCGAAGACGAGGCCTCCCACCTCACGAAAGTACTCCGCTTGGAGGTCGGCTCCACAATTCACGTATTTGACGGTCAAGGTCACGAGTTCCGTGGCACGTTTGTTAGAACGGATCAAAACGGAACTTTTGTCGATACATTTGAACCGATTGATCCTGCGCCTGAGTCTCCAGTCTCGATCATCCTGGCTCAAGCACTACTGAAGGGACGAAAATTTGATCAGGTAATCCGAGACGCGACTATGCTTGGTGTCTCTGCGATACAACCATTGATAACGTCATATACAGACGTCTCGAAAATCACAATAAAACGAAGTTCGTCCCAAAAGAGGTGGCAGAGAATTGCCGTGGCATCGGCCAAACAATCTGGGAGAGCGGTAGTGCCAATCATCAAATCTCCAGTTTTAATCGAACAACATTTGGCTCAGAAGCCTTCCGGGAGCCGTCTCATGCTCGTCGAACCAGACGCCCAAACTTCATACAAACGACTAGACAGCCTGTCAACCGATATTGTTCCTTCTCAAGCGATCATTACTATTGGACCAGAAGGTGGCTGGTCAAATAACGAACTCGCCGCCGCGCGAAAAGAAGCTTGGGAACTATTAACTCTCGGCTCGCGAACGTTACGTGCAGACGCGGCTCCGGTTGCCGCAATAGCAGTTTTCCTCTTCCTGTGGGGTGACTTATAAGCTGATTTCGTACAGGAATAGCTGTCAAGAACTTCCACCGGTCCGGCGGAGCATCCTATACTGACATCACCGCATGCTTTTTCGAGGCCAAAACTTAGGTAAGTATAAAATACTCGCTCCCTTGGGAAGTGGTGGCTTTGGTGTGGTTTATCTAGCTCGAGACACTTGGATCGACAAAGATGTCGCTCTCAAGGTGCCACACAAACAGAACCTGAACTTCAGTGAACTACTTAGAGAACCGCGTCTACTAGCGACACTGAACCACCCAAATATCGTTTCGATTACGACGGCCGAAAAACAAGAGAACGTCTTCTTTATCGTCATGGAATATGTAGAAGGAAAAACCCTCGACGATGTCATCACAGAACGCGGGGCACTTGACGTTGATCTAGCTCTAGACTACGCTGTCCAGATAGGGCAAGCGGTTGACCACGCTCACCGGCAAGGCGTAGTTCATCGTGACCTACGGCCACCAAACGTTCTGGTTTCTCTCGACGGTGTCCTCAAAGTAGCAGACTTCGGCACCTCTCGTTTCTTAGAGATTGCAGCACATAGCACAACTGTCATCGGTAGCCCAGCCTATATGGCTCCAGAACAATTCGATGGAAAAGCAGTCTTCGCGTCGGACCTCTACTCTCTTGGTGTAACTATGTATCAAATGCTCACCGGAACTTTGCCATACGACGCACCAGCTCCGAGTGATCTTGACAGGCTCCGCAGCGGAGAACTCGTGACACCGCCCCGGATCCAAAGACCTTCAATCCCTAAGCGCTTTAACGACATCGTAATGAATGCCCTGGCGGCTGACCTCACTATTCGATACAGAAAAGCTAGCGACCTGCTCGACGATCTTAGAATCTCAAAGAATTTACTATCCAAGACTCTAGGTACGCCTCCAACTGCGGGTTCGACAACAACAAAAAACGGAGCCAATCCTGTTCGTATGGAAAGGAATATTCGAGGCCGACTCAAAGCACAGCAAACTCCAGAAGCCAAATTCTGCTGGCATTGTCATAAACCACTGCATGCCCGATCCAATCGGTGCCCCTTTTGTAGCGAGATCCAGTGATGTAAACTGCCGGTATGAGCTTTGGTTCAGGCAAGATCTGGATGAATGGTACATTCGTTGACTGGGCAGATGCCAAGATTCATGTCGGCGCCCACGTTGTACATTATGGCAGCGGGGTCTTTGAGGGCGCTCGCTGCTACAACACCCCGGCTGGGCCGGCATGTTTTCGACTGGCAGACCATGTACGACGGCTGTACGACTCAGCGAAGATTTATCGTATGGCGTACGACCTAGACGAGAATAGTTTTCAAGCTGCGATTCTAGAAACGATTCGCCACAATAACTACAGGGAATGTTACATTCGACCGCTTCTTTACCGAGGCTACGAAACGCTTGGTGTAAATCCATTTTCGTGCCCTGTTGAAGCAACTATTATGGTCTGGGAATGGGGAGCGTATCTTGGCGAAGACGCACTTGAAAACGGCGTAGACGTACAGGTCAGCTCTTGGGGGCGTGGCGCCCCGAACCGGTTTCCCGCCAGTGCGAAATCAACCGCCAATTATGCCAACTCACAGCTGATCAAGATGGAATCCGTCGTCAATAATTACGCAGAGGGAATTGCACTGGACCCAGCTGGATTTCTCAGCGAAGGTAGTGGGCAGAACCTCTTTCTCGTAAGAGACAAACAGATCACAACACCTCCTTTGGCAAGTTCAGCTCTAGCAGGTATAACCCGTGAATGTGTAATCACAATCGCCAAAGACCTCGGGATTCAGATTCGAGAAGAAACACAACCACGCGAAGCCCTCTATATCGCGGATGAGGTTTTCTTCTCTGGAACAGCAGCTGAGATTACACCGATCCGTTCAGTCGATAAGATAACGATTGGCGATGGCACGCGCGGTCCGATAACCGCAATGATTCAACGGCGATTCTTCGACATCATTCAAGGTCGGGAGCCCGACACCCATGGGTGGCTCACATACGTATACCCAGCCGCTAAAACCCCCAACGACATCGAAGAGGCGGCGCCAACACGCGGATAGTGTGAAAAAACATAGTCAAGCCGACCCGTATACCACAGGCCTGGCTTTACTCGCACGGCGTGAACTGTTTACCGAAGAACTTCGGAGTCGGTTAATCCAACGAGGGCACACAACAGAACAAGTTGAAGACGCCATTCGACGCTTGATCGCGGGAGGTGCCCTTAATGACCTCCGTGCCGCCAAAGCTTATGCTCGGCATGCGATTCAAAATAAATCTAGGGGACGAATTCGAGTTCTAAAAGAACTCGACCACCGAGGAGTCAATTCAACGGACTCTCAACAAGCCGTTGATGACGCTTTTGGCGACCTCACTGAAGCCGCCCTCTTGAGTCGAGTACTAAGTCGAAAGCTTAGCGGCCCAATCACAAGTCAGACACATTTCCGTCGACTTTATGCAGCACTTCTACGCCAGGGCTTCGACGGAAACGATATTGTGAAATTACTCAGAACCAAAACGGCTTCAACTGATTTCTCATACGATCAATAACCGCGACCGTCGCCAAATATGAAAAAATGAAGCGAATGACATCATCACATATACGTCAGAGCTTTCTTGAATATTTCGAACTGCGGGGCCATTCCATAGTTCCTAGTTCGTCTCTGGTGCCGATTGACGACCAGACTCTCCTGTTTACCAATGCTGGTATGAATCAATTCAAGGATACGTTCCTCGGCAGGGAACACCGTTCCTACCAGCGTGCAACTACATCACAGAAATGCATGCGGGTGAGTGGGAAACATAATGATTTAGAGAACGTGGGGCCATCATTACGGCACCATACCTTCTTTGAGATGTTGGGCAACTTTTCGTTTGGTGACTACTTCAAATCAGATGCTCTGCCATTCGCCTGGGACTTATTGACTAAAGAGTGGAAAATTCCATCTGAAAAACTCATTGCCACAGTTTTTAATGGAGAATCAGGAATCCCACGTGATGATGATGCGTATTCGCTGTGGGAGCGCTTAATTCCTCGAAATCGAATCGTCGAGTTAGGCCTTGCTGAAAACTTTTGGACAATGGGGGAGACGGGCCCCTGTGGCCGATGCTCAGAAATCCATTACCACCGGGGAAATCACCTCCCTTGTGTCGAACCCATCTGCCGTGGTGTTGAATGTAACTGTGATCGTTATGTTGAGATATGGAACATTGTATTTATGGAATTCGAACGTCAGGCAGACGGTTCACTCGAACCTCTACCAACCCCGTCAATAGACACGGGGATGGGACTTGAGCGGATCGTCGCAGTATTACAAGATTCTCTATCTAACTACGACACAGACCTATTTGGTCCACTGATACAAGATGTTAGCGAAGTAACTGGAGCCCATTACGGGGCTTCAGGCAACATAGCAGCAACGGCGACGACAGACACATCGATACGTGTGATTGCCGACCATCTACGTGCCATGACATTTCTTATCGCCGATGGAGTTCTTCCATCAAACGAATGGCGCGGTTATGTGCTGCGAAAGATTATGCGTCGGGCTATGCGACACGGGAAGAAACTTGGAATGCAGACTCCCTTCCTCTATCAACTTGTTGACACGGTCATCGATCAGATGACTGGAGCCTATCCTGAACTCAGGTCCTCCAGGGACTCCATCGTTCAAGTCGCCCGTCACGAAGAAGAGCGCTTTGATGACGTCCTTAACGACGGCTTACCCAAACTGGAATCCGTTATAAAGGATGCAATGGCTACCACCGGAAAAATCGGCGGTGGGGACGTTTTCCGTCTCTATGACACCTATGGTATGCCATTCGATTTCATTGAGGACCTGGCTACAGAACGAAACCTGAGCGTAGACAAGGATGACTTCGAAAACTCGCTCGAACAACAGCGACAACAATCGCGAGTACGGCAAAGTTTTGAAACTGCGAAAACAACCAACTTCAGTTACTACTCGACGGAATCACAAAACAGGATCAGTTCAACCACCGACCAGTTCGAAGGGTATTCATCACTTCAGGCCGAAAGCGTGCCGATCTTGGCACTCTTCAACGAAGATCGTGAACAAGTCGACGAGTTGACTGCCGACTGCGGTGGAGCCGTAATTTTGGAGCGAACTCCGTTTTATGTCGAAGCTGGTGGCCAGGTGTCAGACGATGGGTTCTTAGAAACCGATGCAAGTAGAGCAACGGTCGTCGCGATGGAACGCTTGAGCAGATTCGGACCACGGGTACATACGGTACGCATGGAATCCGGTGTGTTTCGGGTGAAGAGCCTGATCACTGCCTCAGTTGACAAGATAAAGCGCACAGCAATATGCAGAAATCACACAGCCACACACCTGTTACACGCGGTATTACGTAGAGTACTTGGAAACCACGTTAAGCAAGCCGGATCGTTTGTGTCACCGAACCGACTGCGTTTTGACTTCTCTCACCTGTCAACCATCACAGCCAATGAGTTGGCAGAAATAGAGCAACAGGTTAATACTCACATCTACGGCAACTACACTGTCACGACTGACATTCGACCAACAGCTGAAGCCATAGCCGATGGTGCAATGGCACTATTTGGAGAGAAATATGGTGAATACGTCCGTGTCGTCTCGGTATCGGATGTCTCCACAGAGCTATGCGGAGGGACACACTGCCAAGCGACCGGCGATATCGGTCCATTCGTTATTACTCAAGAAACGGGAGTCGCTTCTGGCGTGCGACGCATTGAAGCTCTTACTGGCGACTCGGCCGTACAATTTCTCCAACTACGGCGTCAGACTCTTGACCAAGTTCTCAACAGACTGGCCGTTCCGGTTGGCAACACCGTAGAAGCCGTTGAGCGCCTGCAGCAAGAAACAAAGCGACTAGGTAAAGAGGTGGAGCGCCTCAAAGTGCAGACTGCCATAACTAGCCAGGCTGACGAGAACATCGAAAAAAAGAATGAGGTGCAAGGAATTTCGGTCGTGACACGCCGGGTAAGTGACTTAGACAGGCGGTCGCGGCGAGCCCTAGCGGATTCACTGAAGAACCGTCTAGGAACCGGTGTTGTCATTCTCACTTCCACAGATGATCAAAAAGTCGCACTCTTGGTTTCAGTGACGAAAGATTTGATTGATCGCCTGCACGCCAGTCAAATAGTAAAAGCCCTCGCACCAATTATAGGTGGAAAAGGGGGCGGCCAAGCCGAGCTTGCAGAGGCGGGTGGACGTCAACCTGACAAAATCGACGAACTGTTTTTGGAGAGTCGACATGTAATAGACCGCATGCTAGCTGATAATAACCCTTCAAAATAGCACACAGCCTATCCCACTACTAACTCGGTCACACTCTCTCTAACAAAACAAATTACCTCATGCTTCGCCTTGATACCTGGCTAGATATCGCGTGTATATTCAGGACCCGTTCAGAGGCCCAACGTGCTTGTAAAGGTGGAAAAGTTTCGCTGAATGAACACCGAGCCAAGCCTCATAACAAAATTCGTATCGGTGACGAACTTGACATCACATTCTCGGGAGGTCGAAAACGCCGATTTTCCGTAATAGGACTGGCCATGACCCACATTCCCAAGAGCGAGGCTAAAACACTTTACCTCGACATAACTCCTCCGCCGACACGCGATGAACGTGAACTACGAGACCTATTACGACATGCGAGACCTCAGAATAAGGGCCTAAAAACAGATAGGTCAATAAGACGCAAACGAGCAGTAAACGAAAAATTTGGGCGTGGTGATTAAAGCCCCCAGCATTTAACCAAAGACTAGGATCTTGTGATTAGAAACAGTCAAAGCCTTCTACAAAGCCTTAAGGCCCAGAATTCGTGTACAATTCAGTCAGATCTTAAAGAAAAGACGGTCCCGAAACACAACACAGGACAACTTTGACGTGGCGAATCATAAATCTACCATTAAGGCCCACAAACAGAACGTGGCCAGACGATCCCGCAACCGTGAACTACGAACCCAAGCCCGACGCGCCCTGAAAGCAGCGCGTGCAGCAATCGACAGTGAAGACAGTTCTGCAACGTTGCCAACGCTTAGAACTACGGCTGCCCTACTCGACAAACTGGTTCGAAAAGGCGTCTTACACGCGAATACAGCAGCACGATACAAGCATCGTCTTGGCCGTCGTCTACGAAAGTCCGCTGCCTCAGCGTAATCTGGCTCTTGTTCCCACACCACATAGTTCGACAACTAGCCGTTCCAGCAAAATACGCGGCTCACCAGTAGACAATTTGAGTTCGCGATCTGTTCGAAACACAGCGTCGACAGCCAGAGCACTTCTCGCCGCTGGCATCCGACTTCGAGCTACCCACGCCAACTGTCCCAGCACTTGATACGGCACCGCACCACTTTCGAGAGTAACTCCCAACTCGCGGAGGGCCACATCAACCGCTCCACGTTCAATGGCATTCGTAACTGCCCAATCATCATGTGCGGTCCCAGGGGAAACAACCTCAACCACATCGGCTTCCGACAATTCTGCCTGTCCATTAGCAAACAAGATCAGCCGTTCAATCGCATCCCGAAGCAGTGCGATATCCGGTCCAACTCGTTCACCTAATAAACGTACGCCGCCAGCTGACATACGACACCCCTCAGCCTTAAGCCGAGCCCTAATCCATCGCTGGGCGTCTTGTACTGTCTCCAATCCACCGCACTGGACAACACGTGCTTTGGCGAATAATTTCTTCGCAACCTTTCTTGTGCGGTTCAGACGTCCAACCACAAGAACTAATGTTGTCGAATCAACTGGATCCTCAATGTAGTCTAGTAATGATTCAATATCACGATTTTCTGCTTCGGTCTGACGCTTTGGCTCCAGCAAAGCCTCCGCCCGAACTACGACAACCACACGTCGTGATGACATCATCGGAAGCATCTGGGCAGCATTAAGAACCGTTCCAACAGACAGTGAACTATCGGATCCGTCGAACCGTTCTATGTTAAAAGGCCGAAGACTCTCATCAACAACCTGCTCAAATTCATTGGCCAATTCGATTGCTTCATGCTCATCATCGCCGAGTATGAGATAAATCGAATCTAATGTTCCTGAAATGATCTCCGAATGAACAGCCTTAGGCGTAGTCACTGATTGCTTTAACGAAGTATCGTAGGCAGAACTAGAAAGCTTCGAGAATCGAACTCACGACGGTCTGAGCAAAATCTGTAGCAACCCGTTCAACAGCATTTGATCGCTGACCAAAAAACGCAGTCACACTCGGTGCATTCCCGCCACCAGACGCAACCTCATATTCGTCACGAAAAACAAGTCCTGGATTTTCCCAAAGAATCTCGTCCGTGCTTACTTCCCTAAACTCAATACCTGCAGTGAGCATGAAGACATACCGCGATACTTGTTGATCGCCCGTAAAACTCGCAGGTTGGATCGAAATACTTTGGATAGTTCCTGCCAGAACAGCATCCACTCCAGTTGTCTCTGGAACTACTCGGTATCGACCGCGGTTAATGAATGCCTGTCTGACTTGTTCTGTAAGTAGCTGTTCTACCTCGAATATAGTCGTGACATTCTCAAACATCGGAACACCAATCGTTTCAATGTAGTCAGGAAGGAATGAACCGCGGCCAGACAATGCATACCCGCATCCAGCCGTAACGCTCGTCAGACAAGTAATCGCAATCGCTGCGGCGAGCACGGAAACCAGTTTAGTTCGTAGCTTCGACATCATTCTTATGGTGCCACGACATTGACCAACTTACCAGCCACGACAATAACTCGCTCAATATCTTTTCCCTCGATATGGGCTTTAACTGACTCATCCTGTAAAGCGAACTTTTCAATTTCCTCCCGAGAGATATCCGGTGACACAGTGAGTCGACCACGCACTCTTCCATTGACCTGAACCGGAATTACTATCTGAACCGCCTGGGCCGCCGCAGAATCATACGTCGGCCAACCTGCGGCCACTGTCCCATTCGTGTGACCAAGTGCCTCCCATAATTCCTCTGACAGATGAGGCGTAAACGGAGCAAGCATAAGAACTAGCGCCTCAAGTGCTTCTCTTAGAACTGCCTCCCTTTCACGACGAGCTATCTCCATATCGCGCAGCCGATCCTCAAAGGCATAAATTTCATTGACAAGTTCCATCAATGCCGAAATCACAGTATTGAGATGAACCCGTGGATCGATGTCATTTGACACCCGCCGAATCGTCTCGTGGGTCTTCCTGCGGAGAGCCTGTTCTTCGCTGTTCAACTGATCAAGCATCCGATGCACTGATGGGCTGGATTCCAAGTCAAATTTCTCTACCGAAGAAATTACTAGTCTCCACACGCGGGCCAGAAATCTTGCACTACCTTCAAGTCCAGAATCATTCCATTCAATCTCTTTTTCAGGAGGTGCGACAAACATTTCATACAGCCGAAGGGCATCTGCACCATACTTGGCCAACATCTCATCCGGGTCAACGACGTTACCCTTTGATTTTGACATCACATTACCGTGACGCAGAACCATTCCCTGTGTCAGGAGCCTAGTAAATGGTTCAGCATGGGAAACAAGGCCTAAATCAGAAAAAACTCGCGCAAAAAATCGAGAGTAAATTAGATGCAGAATCGCATGTTCAATACCACCACTATAAAAATCGACAGGAGTCCAGTAATTAACCTTTCCAGCATCGAAAGGCATCTCCTCATTCTTCGAATCACAGTATCGATAGAAGTACCATGATGAGTCCACAAAGGTATCCATCGTGTCAGTTTCACGAGTGGCGGCTCGACTGCAATTTGGACAAGTTGTGTTAATGAATTCTGGTATTTGGGCCAGCGGCGACTCGCCTTCACCTGTGAACTTTTCGATCGGTGGCAACTCGACTGGGAGATCTTCGTACGGAACGGGTTGTACCCCACAAACTTCACAATAGATGATCGGAATTGGTGTGCCCCAGTACCTCTGACGAGAGATCCCCCAATCCTTCAGTCTGAACTGAATTTGACTGCTACCAAGTTGCCTATCCGCAGCAACGCGTTTCATGACGCCAAGTGCCTCCTTACTGGACAAACCAGAAAACTCTCCAGACTCCACTAATACACCAGCTTCGCAAAAGGCGGTCGTCATTGTGTCACCGTCTAACGTCGATTCACCGTCAGGTTGAATAACGACTTTGATTGGAAGGCTATATTTCTTGGCAAACTCAAAATCCCTCTGATCATGGGCAGGCACCGCCATGATTGCACCGGTCCCATAATCTGCCAGAACAAAATTTGCTACCCAAACAGGAACTGTCTGTCCCGTAAAAGGATTAACAGCGACACACCCGGTGTCAAAACCTTCTTTTTCGATCTGGCCGGTAATTCTAGCCTTCCGATCGAGCGCTCGAAATTGCCTCACCTGTTCAGACAATTCATCGCCGTTAGGACTAAACTCAGTAATATGTTGCACATAGGGATGCTCTGGCGCCATAAGAAGAAACGTCGCCCCAAAAATGGTGTCAATTCTCGTCGTGAAGATATCCAGTGCTGGAAGACCACCACCGTTTATTGAGGCCTCATCATTTCCATTCGTCGATGGAACAATCGAAAACTGGACAAGTGCTCCCTCAGACCGTCCGATCCAATTCTGCTGCATCGTGAGTACTTTCTCAGGCCATTCAGTAAGATCATCAATGCCATCCAAAAGGTGCTGACTGTATTTTGTAACGCGCAGAAACCATTGCTCCAACTCCCGATCCACTACGGTAGAATCGCATCGCCAACACTCACCATCAGTCACCTGTTCATTCGCAAGTACCGTCGCACACGATGGGCACCAGTTAACCTTAGATTTCTGCCGGTACGCCAAATCACGTTCATACATTTTCAGAAACAACCACTGGTTCCACTTGTAGTACGATCGATCACAGGTCGCCAGTTCGCGTTCCCAGGCATAACTAATGCCAAGTCGCCGCAGCTGTCCCTTCATGTGAGCAATGTTGTCGACCGTCCAGGTCTCTGGGTGAGTACCATGCTTAATAGCAGCGTTCTCAGCCGGTAAACCAAAAGCATCCCACCCAAACGGATGCAATACATTGAATCCCTGCATCCGCTTTGTTCTGGCAATCACGTCACCAATCATGTAGTTCCGAACATGACCGACGTGCGCGTGTCCAGACGGATACGCGAACATTACCAAACAATAAAACTTCTTCCGGGTCGGATCTTCAGTAACCTCGAACGCACGGGTATCCCACCAACGTTGCTGCCATTTCTTCTCGATAGCGTGGGGATCGTATTCGCGCACTAGTGCCGATGTGATAACCCGTGAATTATAGCGCAGGCCAAAACGACGCCTGCGCCGCTTTAACGGCTTCAAGAGCAGCCTGCGCCCGTTCAGGAGGAGAACCGGCCGGCGGCTGAGCTAGGTTGCCAGAAGGGGTAGACATAACCAGAAGAATATCAGCTAGACACTCTCTGAGCGCCACCAAATCATAACCACCCTCTGTCACCGCGACCATCCGGCCCTGACAGCAGGCGTCTGCTACTGTTTGAAGGTGCGTCGTCAGGTCTGCGTATCCCGCCGTCGAAACCGACATACCACCAAGCGGATCACGTTGATGGGCGTCGAAACCCGCCGAAAGCAACAAAAGCTCTGGCTGAAACGACGTGAGCACAGGAACAACAATCCGGCGATAGAGAACTTCGAAATCATCGTCGCCCGCACCTGCTTCGATTGGGATATTTACAGTGAAACCTAATCCTGCACCCGTGCCAACATCAGGTGCGGCTCCGGTTCCAGGATAGAACGGATACTGATGGGTCGAAACATAGAGCACCCTAGGGTCGCCATAAAACATCCACTGTGTTCCATTACCGTGATGCACATCGTAATCGACGACTGCGACCCGGTTCACACCGCGCTCAAGGGCATGTGCTGCAGCCACTGCAACATTATTGAAAAGGCAGAACCCCATTGCACGGGCACGTTCAGCATGGTGCCCTGGTGGGCGCACGAACGCGCAGGCCCGTGCCTTGCTGTCAAGAGCATGATCGACAGCAGTTATCGTTGCTCCGACCGCTAAGCGCGCCACCGTCTCTGATTCCGGAGATGTGTGAGTATCGGGGTCGAGCTGGAAGTGGCCACCGCGGGTCGACGCGATAAGTTCGACATAATCAGGCGAGTGAACACGGGCTAGCGGAACGTTGTCCGCTGGTTGCGCCTCAACCACCACTCCGCCTCGAGACCGATACTCTTCGGCCACCAACGCCATCACCTCAGCCCGCTCCGGTCGCTCAGGATGACCACGAGGCGGGATATGCGTAGCAAAGCGGTCAGAAGTCACAAGTATCATCGCTAAAAATGACTAAACTCTTGAAGTTTGAAATACAGATTACCGCCCTATTACACACTCAACATTTCATTCGTTCGCGCCTGCAGACTCTTTAACGTTTGTTCAAGTTGCAAACGAATCAACTCACGCTCTGATTCACTTGATCGTGCCGATACACGAAGTGGTTCACCGATTGCAACCGCAACTCGAGTGAATGGCTTCGGAATCTGGGTTCGATCCCAACTGTTGATAGTCCAACAAGACGCAGCCTCGATATGAAACGGTAAAATAGGGTTTCCGGTTAACTCTGACAACCAAATAGCACCAAGCTGTGCAGTTTGTCTGGGGCCTCTCGGTCCATCCAATGTAAACGCAGCCGGTTTCCCCGCCTTCATTGCGCGCCGCATTGTAGCGAGAGCTCTGGCTCCGCCTCTACTCGTTGAGCCTCTTGCTGCGCCGAATCCAAATCGCTCAATGATTCTCGCAATCCATTCACCATCAAAATTTTCAGACGTCATAACCACAATTTTCCGTTTACGCCAAAACCACGTCGCTGGAAGAATACGCCCATGCCAGAAAGCAAAAATAGGCAGTCTGCCATCTTCACTAATCGTCAAGTAGTGATCATAGCCATCAACTCGCCAATGCCACGTCCGACATAGCAGTGCCACAACCGGATAGGCACACGCCGAGATGAGTGCCGCCCGAACCCGCTGACCGGTCGTGAGGAAAGTCCTCGTCACATGCCTTCGTAATTGGGACCTCCACCACCTTCTGGCGGCACCCAATTAATGATCTGATAGGGGTCCATGATGTCGCAAGTCTTACAGTGGACACAGTTGGAGGCGTTAATCTGAAGTCTCTTACGGTTGGAACCGTCGCTGACATCGAGAATTTCGTAGACGTTAGCAGGACAGAACTTCGTGCAAGGATTTCCATATTCCTCACGGCATCGATCTCGACAAATATCAGTATCCGTAACCAAGAGATGATTTGGCTGGTTTTCATCGTGTCGCGTGCCAGAGTAATGGACGTTGGTTAACTTATCGAACGCTACAGCACGATTAGGTCTTGGCTTTTCGACTGCCAAAGTCCCTCTGAGTTCAGAGGAAGCGTTAGGTACGATACGCTGATGTCCAGCTACGGTGGGTATCGGGTCCCGAAACCACCAGCCTCCCGTCAGTAAGGACACCCCAGAAAACAATACACCTGCCAACAATCCATGATTAAAACTCTGGTGAACATTCCGAACTGGATACAGTTCAGCGCGAATTGGCCCCTTTTCGACTAACGACGTAAATGATGAAAGGCTCTCTCGGCTGCAATCGTTCGTCTGAATTGCGTTGTACGCAGCCTCAGCTGCATACATCCCACTACGCATCGCAAGGTGAATACCCTTAAGTCGTAAAGAATTCACAAAGCCAGAAGCATCCCCCACAATCAACCCACCATCCATATGGCAACGAGGAAGCGCATGCCAACCACCTTCTGGAAGTGCTTTCGCACCATAGCGGAGCATCTGCCCATCAGAGAGTAAGTCAGCAACCACTGTATGAGATTTAAACCGTTGAAATGCCTCATGTGGGTCAAACATAGGATTTCGATAGTCAAGCCCAGCCACAAATCCAACTGATAGACGCCCCTCCGGCAAGGCATAAATAAACCCTCCACCAAATTCATCGGAGTGAAGCGGATAACCCATCGTATGCATGACGAAACCGGGCCGCAAACGTCCCGGAGGCACATCCCACAGTTCCTTAATGCCAATGGCATAAACCTGCGGGAGTCGATCCCGATCGAGATCCAATCTCGCCACTACGGTCTTCGTCAGACTGCCTCGAACTCCGTCGGCAAAAATCGTCACTTTTGCTTTAATGTCAACACCTGGTTCAAAATTGCCCTTAGGATTCCCAGCTCGATCAACACCACGGTCACCGGTCCTGACACCGGTGACGCGGTAGCCATCGAACAACACCTCAGTTCCCGCAAAACCCGTAAAGATATCAACACCAGCGGCTTCGGCTTGACCCGCTAGCCATTTGACAAACTGGTTTAGCGAAATGATGTAGTTGCCATGGTTCTTGAGTGGGGGTGGCGTGATCGGAAATCGAAATTTCCTGTTCTCGGTCAGAAAATAGACTGCGTCAGTCTCTACTGGAACCTCAACTGGAGCACCGCGCTTTCGCCAATCCGGTATGAGTTCATTCAGAGCGGATGGATCCAACACAGCGCCCGACAACATATGAGCACCGTGCTCACGCGCCTTCTCTAAGACCGCGATCGACAACGGCTCAGTATGATTCCTTCGTTGGAAAGCAGCCAGTTGTATCGCAGCGGAAAGACCGGCGGGGCCACCTCCGACAATTAATACGTCTACGTCGAGCGTCTCGCGGCTCAGTTTATTCTCCCAACACAGCTATCAGGGCCGGCACCAACTCAAATAGATCTCCAACAATGCCGTAATCTGCCACTTCATAAATCGGCGCGTCTTTGTCCTTGTTAATGGCGACAATAGTGCGCGCGCCCTTCATGCCAACCAAATGCTGGATCGCACCAGAAATTCCGAGAGCAAGGTAAAGCCTTGGCGTGACGGTCTGCCCAGAACTTCCCACTTGTCGGTCCATAGGCAACCAGCCAGCATCACAGATCGGGCGTGACGACGCGAGCTCTGCCTCGAGAAGTCGCACCAACTCCTGAACAATAGGTAGATGTTCTTCACCTTTGATACCCCGGCCAACGGCGACAATACGCTCAGCTTGAGTCAAGTCAACTGCTTGCTTTGCTTCTTGAAATGGAGCTTCAGGGCTTTGTCGAATCATAGACGCGTTAATCGAGACTTCGACATGCCGTATTGGCGAGTTTGCCTCTCCTCGAATGACCGAGTCGGCTTGTCGCGCACCCACCTGAAAGCTGGCAAAATTCGGCGGGGAAAGTGGCATAGTGATATCAGCCAAGAACTTACCTTGAAACATAGGCCGAGAAAGCACAACGTTTTCTTGATCGACTTTCAGGCCCACGCAATCGGTAACGAGACATCGATGATGCCGGGTGGCAACTCTAGGCGCAAAGTCTCTCGTTTGATAACTGTGCGAAAAACAGACAAGCTCAGGGGATTCTGTCTGAACTAGTTGGGTCACCGCTTCAACAAACCCATCGGCGGTGTACGACTCAAGAGCTGGATCGTCCACAACAAGAACCTCTGCGACTTTGGCCCTTGCCAGCTCTTCTCCAACTGAACCAATATGGGAGCCAATGACAGCCACCTTAACTGGACCATCCTTGCTTTCAGCTAATTCTTGAGCGGCAGATACGACCTCCCAGCTCGAATTGCTTAAGACTCCCTCACGCTGTTCAGCTATTACCAAAATCATCAGATTCTCGTTTAATTCCCACTAAAACACACGAGCCTCATCGCGTAAAATACGCACAAGTTCTTCTGCCGCTTGACTAGGCGTCCCTTCGATGAAACGTGTGCTTTTCGACTTTGTGGGAACATAGATTTTGCTGATGTCCATTGTTGCCTCCAATGAAGAATCAGCAACGACCTTTCGAATCTCTTTCTTCTTGGCCGCCATTATCCCCTTCAACGTCGCATACCGAAGCTGATTGATTCCACTCTGAATAGTTAGCAATGCCGGCGTGGGCATCGTAACCCACTGAAACCATCCCGCCTCTAATTCACGTTTTACTCGAATCTCACTTTTTCCGTTCGAATCTAATTTAACTTCCATAATGATCGTCGAATGTGAAATTCCCAAGAGTTCAGCCATGACAACACCGGTCTGGCCAAATCCTTGATCGTCTGACTGTAAGCCCGTCAGAATAAGATCTGGTTCCTCGTCGCGCAAAACCTCCGCCAACGGCTGCGCTAATGTAAGAGAATCAGCTGTTGCCAAGCTATCGCTCTCCAAGTGAATTGCACGGTCTGCACCCCGAGCTAATGCCTCCCGAAGAACTTGCAATACCCTCGCTGGACCAGCGGCACAGACAATAACTTCCCCTCCACTCTGCTCTTTGAGACGTAACGCCTCTTCAAGTGCATAAGCATCCGGTTCGTTCATCTCAAACCCGGCGTCGGCGTCTCTGACCCAACGCTCTGTATCGTCGACACGTAACGGCCAGTCCCGTGTTACAACCTGTTTAATACAGACAGCAATTTTCATGATTAAAACTTCTTACAGTCGGAGACCGATCTCTAGACAGACTTCGGATCGTATTTCTTGAACAATAGGCTAGCGTTTGTACCACCGAATCCGAACGAATTAGATAATGCGTAGGTTATCGAGGACGACCGGCACTCGTTAGGCACGTAATCAAGATCGCATTCAGGATCTGGGTTGTCTAGGTTAACCGTCGGAGGCATAATCTGATCCCGAACGGCCAAGGCTGAAATACCTGCCTCCAAACCACCAGCCGCACCTAGTAAATGCCCAGTCATCGACTTCGTCGACGACACCGCTAACGACGCTGCATGGTCACTAAAACATCTTTTAATCGCCAGTGTCTCGAGTTTATCGTTGTAGTGCGTAGAAGTGCCGTGCGCGTTTATGTAGTCAACTTCGCTGGGCTTAATATCGGCTTGGGCTAGTGCCGCCTGCATGACGTTGAAAGCTCCTTCACCGTCTTTGGCTGGAGCTGTCATGTGATAACCATCGGCGGACATGCCATATCCAACAAGTTCACAATAAATATTCGCCCCCCGTTGTCTCGCTCGCCCCAACTCCTCAAGAATCACAACACCAGCACCGTCGCCAATAATGAAACCGTCGCGGTCGCGATCGAATGGCCGACTCGCCCGCTCGGGTTCATCGTTACGAGTCGACAATGCCCGCATGGCTGCAAACCCGCCGACACCCATAGGGGTAATTGCCGCCTCAGACCCACCGGCAATCATGACATCAGCAGCTCCGCGCTTTATGATTTCAAATGCATCACCAATGGCATGTGCGGAAGCAGAACACGCCGTGCAAGTTGCGGAATTCGGTCCTTTAGCTCCATACCGAATTGAGACTTGACCAGCCGCGAGATTGATAATGGCCGATGGTATGAAAAAAGGTGAAATCTTTCTAGGGCCACCTTCAAGCAAAGCGCGGTGCTCACGCTCAATGGTGCTGAACCCACCTATCCCAGACGCGATGAACACGCCCACGTCTCTGCCCAGCGGTACATCACTCTTTAACTCAGCATCACTAATAGCAAAATCAGACGCTGCTACCGCGTACTGGATAAAGACGTCCATTTTCTTAACGTCTTTCTTGTCGATAAAGTCAAGTGGATCGAAATCCTTAACCTCACCAGCAATCCGTGCGGCAAACTTGCTCGCGTCAAATCGAGTGATCGGGCCAATGCCTGTCTGGCCAGCACACAGTGCACCCCATGTCGCCTGGGTGCCAATGCCGACCGACGACACAAGACCGACGCCCGTCAAGACGACACGCCTCTGCGACATCGTTGTCTTCGACTCTTCTATTTCTTTGTCTTGGAATGCGTGTCGATATACTCGATCGCTTCCTTGACCCTAGTGATCTTCTCGGCATCTTCGTCAGGAATCTCAAGTCCAAATTCCTCTTCCAATGCCATCACCAACTCAACGGTATCAAGCGAGTCCGCACCGAGGTCGTCAACAAACGACGCATCCTCAGTGACTTCCTCTTCATCTACCCCAAGTTGCTCGACGATAATGTTCTTTACTTTGTCCTTTACGGCCATTCGTAAGTCTCCTACATGTACATCCCACCGTTTACACTAAGAACCTGCCCAGTAATATACGCTGCTTCATCCGATGCTAAAAAACAAACTGCCCCTGCAACATCTTTTGTCGTACCAAACCTTCCAATTGGAATTTGCGTGGCCAGTGCTTCTCGCGTGCTCACACTAAGTGCTGCAGTCATGTCCGTTTCAATCATACCCGGCGACACCACGTTCACCGTAATCCCCCGCGCCGCGACCTCTCGTGCCAAAGAACGAGTAAATCCAACGAGTCCTTCCTTAGACGCTGCATAATTCGTCTGACCAGAACTGCCGGACTGTCCCACGATCGAGCTAATATTAATGATCCGGCCATAACGTCGTTTCAGCATTGGCCTAAGCACAGCTTGACTGCATCGAAACGCCGCTGTCAAATTGGTCGCGAGCACCTTATCCCAATCCTCGCTCTTCATTCTCATGAGAAGTTGGTCACGAACGATACCTGCATTATTGACAACGATATCGATATGACCGTACCTATTCAACACCTCGTTTACCGCGTTGTTAACACTTTCTTGATCAGTAACATCAAGAGTCTGGGCCACCGCAGCACCGCCAGACGCCACAATAGTCTCAACAACCGCCTGAGCATGGTCGACCCTGGCGCAAGCCACAACAATCGCGCCAGCTGAGGCACATCGTTCAGCAATTGCTTTGCCAATACCACGCGATGCGCCGGTTATGAAAGCGACACGTCCCGACAAACTAGTCACGCATGAACCTCATTACAGAGTGTCTCCACCTGTGACAATCCTTCTGGACTCGAAAAGCTGGCAGCACGAGCCTTTCGATCAATCTTCTTGACCAGTCCATTCAATACCGTTCCTGGCCCAACTTCAACAAAGGTGTTCACCCCGGACGATAGGAGACGGCGAACCACCGCTTCCCAGCGAACGGGCGCACTCACCTGCTGAATAAGAGCGTCTAATGAGGACCTCGCATCTGTCTTAGCCTCCGCGTCAACATTCGCGATTACGGGAACCTTGGGATCTGACACTATCAGCCTTCGGAGTTCTGGCTCCAAACGCTCCTCGGCTGACTTCATCAAACTACAATGAAAAGGCGCACTTACAGGAAGTCTCAACACTCGCCTAGCACCCAATTCTTTCACACGTTCAGAAGCCCGTTGAACTGCCTCAGCTGAACCGGCAATAACAATCTGGCCAGGCGCATTAATATTGGCCGGCCCAACCACTTCGCCGTATGCAACTTCTTCACATGCAGTTCGCACAGTACTCTCATCAAGACCAAGAACTGCGGCCATAGCCCCGGAACCAACCGGATTAGCATCTTGCATATACTGACCCCGACGACGCACAGTCCTCAAGGCATCAGCGAAAGATATTGTACCAGCGGCCACGTGAGCAGAATACTCGCCAAGGCTATGACCGGCGACAAACGCCGGTTTAATGCCACGTGACTCTAGTAGACGATACGCAGCTATACTCACCGCGAGCACAGCTGGCTGGGTATTTTTCGTCAGGGCTAACGCTTCCTCAGGGCCACCAAAACACAGCGCCGTTAAGGATTCTCCAATTATTGAATCGGCTTGCCCAAGCGTTTCTCGACAAATATCAAACTGCTCAGCCAAACTCTTCCCCATGCCAACATGCTGAGATCCTTGTCCTGGAAATACAAAAGCGATCACATTGCACTCTCCAGTAGCGATCCAACGATTGTCCACTTGTTATAACAATTCACCGCTTCACCAGCATCTAAACTAGCATCAAGCACTAGGCGCTAAAGAACCAACCTCATTCTCCACGTGACAGACAAACTCTTGTTTTGAAAATCGATAAGCCATGGCGACTGCGTTTCTAACAGCCTTTGCTGACGATCGCCCATGCCCAACGATGCATAATCCTGATACCCCAAGTAAGGGCGCACCACCGTATTCTGAGTAATCCACTCGCCGACTGAAACGTCGAAACGCTCGTCTGGATAAGAGCGACCCAACACTTGACGCAAACGTCCGATTGAGTTCGTGACGCAGCAATTCCTCCGCAACCTCAACTAGTCCTTCGCTAATCTTCAACGCGATATTTCCAGTGAAACCATCACACACGATGACATCCGCCTTACCCGTATAGACATCCCGCGCCTCAACGTTCCCTATGAAGTTTAATGACTGTTCCTGCAACAACTGGTGAGCATCGCGTATTAGCTCATTTCCCTTACTCGCCTCTTCCCCGATTGAAAGAAGTCCTACGCGTGGTTCCTTCAAGTCCAGCAAGAGGCGTGCGTAGGCTCGTCCCATTGCAGCGAATTGAACTAAATGTTCCGGTCGGCACTCCATGTTGGCTCCGGCATCGAGCAAAATAGCATCGCGCTGGAGCGTCGGAATCACTGTAGCCAATGCAGGTCGATCCACACCCACTAACATTCCAAACGCAGCACGAGCGGCGAGAAACGTAGCTCCGGTATTTCCGGCGCTGAAAAACGCATCAGCGTGACCATTAGCAACCTCGTTAGCAGCCCGACGAACGGACGTTGGTGATTTCTTTCGCAAGGCTCCAACAGGCGACTCCTCCATACCTATCGTCGCCGGAGCATCAACCACCTCAACCTCAACACCACGGGCATCGTCATGCCCAGCTAGTTCAGCAATTAATTTATCTCTTGGTCCAACGAGCGTGAGTTCGAATCCTAGGTGGCGTGCCGCGACTAGCGCTCCGTCAACAATATTTCTGGGGCCAAAGTCACCACCAGCCGCGTCAACTGCAATCCGCATCGTGGCTAACGAAAGAAGGTTGATTCACTGCTCTTACAGTCACGATATTTCTTTTACCGCTTTGACCTGCCGACCATCATAGTAACCACAGTTTGAACAGACGCGATGAGGCAACTTTGGTTCGTGGCACTGAGGGCATTCGCCGGTCCCAGTCGCCGTCAACCCATCGTGCGATCGCCGTTTTGCCGTTCTCGACTTGGAATGACGTCTCTTCGGATTTGCCATCTTCTTTCAATCCTTTCGGCTGACTGAGCTTAACGCCGCAAGCACATCGAGTCGCGGATCATGCCAACTCTGATCACACGAGCACCGCTCATGGTTAAGATTCTTTCCACAGACGGGACACAGACCATGACAGTCGTCGCAACATAACGGCTTCATGGGGACTGTCAACTGTAACTGTTCGCGAATCATTAAGCCCATGTCAATCTGATCATCGCGATAAAACGCGATCGCTAAATCCTCATCCGATATCTCTGCTTCACCATCACCAATATTTGCACCATAGGGCAGATACATCAGGTCTACAGGCACATTCACAGATAAATTAAACGCCTCCACACAGCGGCTACACGACAGTCTCAAACGGCTTTCAATTCTTCCAACCAGCCTATATTTATCACCGTCTCTGTGAAGGTGTGACCGTAGTGACACGTCATCAACTACGATATAGTCCTCATTCGTCTCGGACTGGAATTGCTCCGATGCAAACAAGCGGTCTACGCGCTGATCAGTCCTGCGCATACTCCGCAGGTCCATTGCCATCTCCAGAGACCTAACTCCTCATTATGATTTCCGCTAACGACAGAACCATCAATTGTAACATTTACTTATGGGCCATCGACGTTACGTCGTCCCCACGGTCGGGGTATAAATAGCTCTTCATATAGGCTAATCGCATAACGATCAGTCATACCGGCCAAAAAGTCCTTCGCTGCAACATCGACGCCGTCTCTTTCCAAGGTTCGTTGCTCGAGAAAACGTTCAGGTGCTTCACGAATTTTCCCCCAAAGTCCTTCGAGAATACCCCAGGCCTTCTTGAATTCAGCGGTCGCTGCGTCGTTCTCATAAACAGCATCGAATAAGAATGCGCGCAGTGCCACCGTCGCCTGCAAAATTTCTGGTCCCATTCCGACAACAAGTTCGTCGCCCTCAACGTCAGTATGCTTAACAACGTCCGTTACCATCCGGCCGATTCGAGTCGACGATGTATCTCCTAGAACCCGTATGGAATCCGACGGCAGAGCTGTAGGTGCAAGAATTCCAGCTCGAACAGCATCGTCAATATCATGATTTACATACGCTATGATGTCTGCAACCCTAGCAATTTGCCCTTCCAGCGTGGCGGAACGAGAGGCCGGTTCAGCTCCGACCGGACTTCCATCGCGCCCTTTCGAATGCTTTGCGATACCGTTGCGGACCTCCCATGTCAGATTGAGTCCAGAACCATCCTGTTCAAGGACATCGACAATTCGAAGACTTTGCTCGTAATGATTGAACCCACCTGGCACTAAACCTCGAATTACCCGCTCGCCCGCGTGTCCGAATGGTGTATGGCCTAAATCATGCCCAAGTGCGATCGCCTCCGTGAGGTCCTCATTGAGGCACAATACTTTCGCGATTGTTCGGGCAATCTGAGACACCTCCAACGTGTGGGTTAGACGAGTCCGGTAGTGGTCGCCAGTTGGTGCAAGAAATACTTGGGTCTTGTGCTTCAGCCGCCGGAAAGCCTTTGAGTGCACTATCCGGTCTCGATCACGCTGAAAGGCCGGGCGAATCGGGTCTTCCTCTTCGACTCGAAGACGCCCTTTGCTCAGTGCACTCAGAGAAGCAGCGGACGCAAGCGTCTTTCGTTCGCGTTCCTCAAGTTCCGTCCGGATTAACCGCATCCGGTTACTCACGCGGTTGCGGGTGTGTGGAATTAGCGTTAGCAGGACTAATCGTAGCTACGGCATGTTTAAAAATGAGCCGATCGAAACCTCCGTGATCCACGACGATCGAAAACCGATCGAAACTCTTGATCGTCACATCAAAACACGCACCATCCATCAACTGAATAGTAACCAACAGTTGATTCCGACGTGCACCATTAAGAAACAGATCTTGGATATTCTGTCCAGAAGAAGGACTTCCCAGCTGATTCATTTTTTCTTCACAGATAAATATCGATCGACCAACCTATTCATCACGGCAGCTAGCGCGTCGGGATGTTCACCAGGAAAGTCAATCCAGTGTAGGTTAGGCTCTTTACGGAACCAGATCAACTGACGACGAGCATAACGTTGGTTCTCTCGAACAATCAGTTCCTTTGTCGTAGCTTCATCTCGAACTCCAG
>CEUS01274208.1_pt1 | contig 32609 bp, 39 predicted proteins | sample 427031 | NCBI WGS metagenome assembly CEUS01 (sample SAMEA2622837, study PRJEB7988) | marine metagenome | biome: marine biome (ENVO:00000447); feature: marine epipelagic mixed layer (ENVO:xxxxxxxxx); material: "saline water (ENVO:00002010), including plankton (ENVO:xxxxxxxx)" | depth 140 m | reverse complement strand
AGTTGATGCACAACTTGCAGCGCTATGGCGGATCAGTATTCAAATCTTTCTTATCGGTGTGGCAGGGGCAGGTCTAATTGGGTTTGCTGTTGCAGGTCGCGTGGTACGACCGGTTCGACGTCTCACCGAAGCAGCTACCAGAGTCGCTGAGACACAAGATGTTGACCAACCAATTGACATCGATAGAGACGACGAGTTTGGGCAACTGGCTTCCAGCTTCAACGAGATGCTGAATGCGTTGAGTCTCTCCAGAGAACAGCAGCACAGACTGGTGACCGATGCCAGTCATGAACTTCGCACTCCGATTACGAGTCTCCGTACCAACTTGGAATATATGCAGCGCAGGTCCTCAATAGATGACGATGAACGGCAAGAGGTTTTGGACGATGTGTTGTTCGAACTCGACCAATTAACTGGTCTAGTTACTGAACTGGTTGATTTAGCGACAGATCAACATCAAATGGATGAAGCTGAGAGGATCGAACTCGACGAATTAGTTGACGCGGTTGTCCAGCGCCACAGGCGACGGACTTCTTCTCAGATCGAATACAGCGCTATTGCTTGCCAGATCTCGGCGCCGCCAGCTCTGATTGAAAGGGCCGTGTCGAACATGATTGATAATGCAGTGAAGTGGAGCCCCCCGGATTCCACGATTCAAGTTCAAGTTGAGAATGGCGCAATAGTTGTTGCAGATAGTGGGCCAGGCATACCGATAGAGGAACGCGAGAATGTCTTTGAGCGTTTTTATCGGACGGAAGACGCGCGGTCTCTCCCGGGATCCGGTCTGGGTCTTTCAATTGTGCGCCACGTAGCTGACAGTTTCGGAGGCCAAGTGCGAATAGTTGATCGAGATGAGCCGGGTACAACGATTGAACTTTCGTTCCCACCAGCCGACTAAGCCGGCAACCACATGGCTAGGTACTCAGAGACGATTTGGCACCCCCAACGGGATTCGAACCCGTGCTGCCGGCGTGAAAGGCCGGTGTCCTAGGCCGCTAGACGATGGGGGCTAGCAGGCCCAGACTAGGGCGCTGACGTCGGGAAACCACCGATCTTGGGAATGGTTCACTGGTTGCTTGCAACTTCAATCAACTCGCCAAGTAAGTGACTTAAATAATGGTAGATCGCACTCTGATGCTGTTTAGGGTCGTCATCGTCTAAAAAACGTGGTTCTTCGTCTTCGCTTACATCTAAATGGGTGCCGAGCACGAGCCGTAAATCATTAATACTCATGATCCAAGAGCTGAGACTTTCTTGGTTGAGTTCTTGATCGTTAAGTGTGGTTTCAACCACGTCAAGATGAGAAAGTCGCCGCTCTAAGAGTTGGTCTCTCATTGATCGCTGATATTCAACCTCATGTTGTACGTCATCGGCATAGGCGGTGGGGTACAAACGGCGAAGAGCAGGGTCGACCTCTCCTTCAGGAGAGGTCGAAAGAACCAATTCCCGAAGTTGATCGATTAGATCAGCAAGCAATAATCGCTCATCTTCAGTGATTTTGATCTCCACAATTCCGCTCCGCTTTGTTCGGAAGCGACGATCGAACATGGCCTCAGACGTCTTTCTGCATCGTTGCCCACAAGCCGTATTCATGGAGTTTGAATACGTCTAGCTCTGCTTTCTCTCTCGTCCCGTTAGAGACAACTGCTCGACCCTTGGTGTGGACATCGAGCATTAGCTGAGTTGCTTTCTCAGTGCTGTACCCAAATAATTTCTGAAGAACATGCGTCACATAGCTCATGAGGTTTATCGGGTCATTCCACACCAAAACAACCCAGGGGACATCTTCACCAGCTGACGCGTCTGGAGTTTCGTCGTCCGTGATGACTGGAGCACTTTCGACTTCGGTTTCAGCCTCACCGGTGCTGTTGGACAAAGAAAAAGACAAATCAAACCACCTTGACTTGATGTCTGCCGCTAACCAGGAGTAGTCGAATAGTTGCCATCCATAAAAGTGTGGCACCCGCTATGTGACAACCCACAAGCAAAACAGGTAGTTGGGTGAAGTATTGCGTATAACCAATGGCTGCTTGACCGAGTGTGGTGATCAAAACGATGGTGGCCCGGCGTTTGAACAGGCCAGCCTCTGTATGACGTGTTCTAAGAAATAGTGAGATGACTAAGACGATGAAGAGCACTACCGCGGACCCGTGGATTCGTGCCACCTCCGGAAATGAGAAATCTAAGCGGGCAACGTGTTCATCCCCACCATGAGGGCCGGTAGCTGTCACCACCGTGCCTGTGACGATTACTACTGCAGCCCCGACCCCTACTGCATGGACATGAGAACGAAGAGTCTTATGTAATGGCAGTTTGTTGGAAACCGTTTTTTGTGGTCGAGCAATATCTTCAAGCACCACAGAGTTCCAAATTAAAACCATTGAAAGCAAAAAATGACCCATCACGATAGGGGGCGACAAATGAGTCAGGACCGTTAAGGCTCCAAGCGCGATTTGGGCCGCAACGCCAACTACGAGTCCTAAAGACCATCTAGTTAGGCGTGGCGATGTTGGTACTCGACGCAGAGAACCCAGGACTGCAAGCACGACAGCAATCGAAACAAGGCCCGTAACCAACCGGTTTCCGAATTCGACCCATGCATGAAAATCTGCTGCTGGGACCAATAAGCCTGGTTCACAATTTGGCCAATCACTGCATCCAAGACCGCTACCACTAAGCCGTACTGCGGCTCCTGACACCACAATTACGGCGAGCAGCCAGAGGGCTACTTGAGTCAACAGATGGTATTGGCGAGCATTCAAATTGAGGATTCTCACAGTCTTGAACTTAGGACTCAAATAACATTCTGAACGAATCAGCGCGTCTAGTTGGGTCAGATGGCCTTCGGGGCCGTATCGTGGCGCTCGATGGAGCACGACATAACAACCATCAGAACTAATGGTGGAGGAGCGGTTGCGACGCTCTCCGCTTTTGTCATGCTTACTAAGCCGCGAATAATCGAACTGCTGTTGATCACGACGGTTCCCTCAATGGTCCTTGCCAAAGGTGGTATGCCGGATATTTCTTTAGTGCTGTTAACCGTTGTTGGCGGGACGCTTGCCGCGGGCGGCGCTAACACATTCAACATGTACATCGATCGAGATATAGATCGGCTCATGCAGCGGACTCAAGGTCGTCCGCTAGTAACCGGCGCTGTATCGCCTAAAGCAGCACTGGTTTTCGCGTTCGCGTTAGAAGCTTTAGCATTTTGCTTGTTCTTGTTATGGGTAAATTTGCTTTCGGCAGTTTTGGCGCTCGGGGCCTGTCTTTTCTATGTGTTCGTCTACTCCCTTTGGTTGAAGCGAACCTCTAAACAGAACATTGTCATTGGCGGCGCTGCTGGTGCTGCTCCTGCTTTGATTGGATGGGCTGCGGTAACCGGCTCGCTTAGCCTCAGCCCGTTCATCTTGTTTGCCATCATATTTTTCTGGACCCCACCGCACTTTTGGGCTCTAGCCATCAAATACGCGGATGATTACGAAGCCGCTTCGGTACCAATGCTCCCAGTAGTAACCAGCATCCGCGGCACGGCGCTCAGAATGCTCATATACACCGTTGTAGTCATCGGACTTTCACTTTGGTTTCACAGTGTCGCCGGAACTAGTTTTCTTTATTTAACAGTTGCGGCAGCAGGCGGTTTGATGTTCTTGTGGCGTACGATTGAGCTGCTTCGCCGGCCCAGTCCGGTGCAAGCCATGAAGGTGTTTACCTACTCAATTGTCTACCTAGGGGCGTTGTTTATTGCTGTTGCTGTTGACGTCCTGGCGTACGGACCACCTACATGAATATCTCCAAGCAAAATAAGTGCTGAAAAGACTATGAGAGAACAAGCTTTCGAGTTACATGACTGGCAATCTGGTGAGTAAAGTGCACACTCAGCACCTGCGCGGGTTGAACCGCGCATTCGGGCACAGTCAACCTTCGGGTGGGCACCACACCCCAGTTATCGAGGCAGTAATCAGCAGGACACGATGAGCGAAAACACCACGGCTTCAACTTCCCCCGGCGTGTCCGTGGAAGACCCGACACCTTTCGGCTGGTTGACGACCGCTGACCACAAACGAACTGGCCGCCTTTTTATTGTCTGCTCGTTGTTGTTCCTTGTCTTAGGAGCCGTTTTTGACTTGCTTGTCAGGTTAGATCTGACATCAGCGACTGATTTTGTGAGCCTCGGTGCCGACAGTTTCGCTCAAGGCTTTGCTTTCTCTCGTGAGGCACTGACCCTGCTTTTCCTAATCCCCGTGTTTCTTGGTCTATCGATGTACATGGTGCCCTTGCAGATTGGTGCGTCAAATCTGGCTTTCCCCAGAGCCGCGACCGCGTCTTTTTGGACGTGGCAAATATCAGCCATCGTGTTAATTGGTGCGTACCTGGGCAACGGGGGTCCCTACGGAGGATGGGCCAACGGAGTTGACCTACATCTGTTGGCGTTGAGTGGACTGGTGATCGCCCTGCTACTCGGTGCCATCAGTGTTGCAACAACAATCATGACCATGAGGTCCCCCGGCCTATACATGGACGAAACCCCACCGTTCACCTGGTCATCTTTGGTGTCAGCTTCGATGCTGATTGTGAGTCTGCCCGTCTTGCTTGGTCAGATTGCGATTCTCTACATAGATCATCGATACGGAAGAGTTTTCTTACTCGGGAACTACGGCATCTGGGAACGAATCGACTGGATTCATCGCACACCACAACTATTCATTTATGTCGTCCCGGTTCTCGGCGTTGCGGCAGAAGTAGTTCTCGCTGCTGCGCGAAGGCGGGTATTCGAGCCCCTCGCCATGTATTTCACTATCGGACTGGTCGGCCTCTTTGGATTTGGAGCATGGACCAACTTCGCAATTACAGGAGAAGGGGCTGACATTATTGATGGATTCGAAGGTGTCGTCCTCGTAGCGCTATATGGCGGGGCACTTCTCGGCACAGTCGGACTTCTAGGTCTTTTAGGACTGGCGGTAATCCAAAATCGCAAATTACCGAAACTCAGTACTTCGCTGGTAGCTGTTTTTGGCGCGGGGACACTAGTACTAGTAGGCGCATTTGTGGGCCTGCTCGGTGCGGCAGGCGATTGGTTAGAGATAGCTGGTCGAGGAAACGACGGGAATCCGCAACTTCGCATGACCACTTGGGTCACAGGTCAACAATCCGTGTTGATCTACGGTGCTGGGCTTCTTGGCCTTCTAGCCGCCCTTCATTGGTGGGCGCCTAAGATTTGGGGCCGCCAATTGAACGAATTGCTTGGACTGCTTAACTTCCTTGTTATCGGTGCAGGAGCGCTCCTTGCCTTTATCGGTCCCACGCTTTCCGGTCTCCTGACAGAACAACCTGACTTCGTATACGCAGACCCATCAGCGACCGCCATCTATTCTGGTTGGGTTGATGACAGTGGTGCAGCGGGCCTAAGTTCCATTGGTGCTGCGGGAGTAGCGATTCTGATAGCTGGAGTCGCCTTGCTTCTCCTCAATTTGTTCGTGTCTGTAGGTCTGAAAAAGGGTGCACAGGCAGCAGATGATCCCTGGGGTGCTCAATCTCCCGAATGGATGTTGCCTTCACCCCCACCCATGGGCGAACCAGAAGAGTTACCAACGTTGACTTCTGGTACACCACTACTCGATTCTGCTGAGGAAGTGCCGGTCTGATGTCGGATACCACCCCAACCTTGGCATCCGGGCAGCCTCAACGGCCACGAGCGCAGCTCGTAGCAACCGGGTTTGCGTGCGCAGCAACATCGATGATGATGGCCGGCGCCCTTGGCTTTTACATGGCCCGCCGCCATGCTTCAGGGCCCCACCCCGGCCATGATTGGCTGGATGGCTTAGCTGTGCCAAACCCCCAATTCGACTATGCGCTTTTGACCCTCGTGGCATCGATGGTCACCGCCCACTGGGCCCTGTGGGCTAGTAGACGCAGAGACACTGCGCACGCGTGGACAGCTATTGCCACGACACTTATTTTGGGGCTTGGGTTTATCAATATGGTCATGTACAGCCTCAATCGCATGGGATTAGAAATAGGTGCTGGTGAATATCAGAACCTTGCCTTTGCGACCACGGGTCTTGCTCTGGCGGTCGTTGTTGTCGGGCTCCTTTATCTGGGCTTAATGGGACTTCGGTCTCTCGGGGGCAGTGTCGGACAGCAGGGGAGTACGGCATTCGGAGCTGCAGTCTTCTTTTGGGATTTCGCAGCATTGGTATGGGCTGTGACCTGGTACACGGTCTACGTGGTGAAGTAGGAGACTCATGCTCGGAATAGCAAGTAGATACTTCGCTGGTCGCATAACCCTTGCCACAGCAGCAGCGGTAGCTCTTGGGCTTGTGACAGGTATGGACGGCAACGGCCACATTGTGATGTTTGGAACAATAGTTCTCGGCACGGCCGCCGCCGCCTTTGCGTTGCTTGCGGGGTTGGCGTTAACAATCGGAGATGGTGACTCAATAGATCGCGAACGAGTTCGTAGTCATCCCGCCACTCCCGCCTGGTGGCCGGTGATGGGGGCCATAGGGCTGGGCGTACTAATGGTCGGCGTTGTTGTTGATGGCTTTATTGCCATAGTCGGCATCTCCGCCATGCTCGTATCGGCAGTTGAATGGACCTTCAGTGCATGGTCGGAACATTTGTCTACAGACCAGGAAGCAAATGCTGTAGAACGCAAACGGATTCTGGCACCTTTTGAAATTCCCCTTTATGGAGCGCTTTCGATAGCCCTTCCAGTGGTACTGATATCCCGAATTTTGTTGACTTCCAGCAAAAATGGAGCGAGCTGGTTCGCCATGATCGCGTCGAGCGTGGTTTTGGCTTTCGCCTTTCTTTTGTATGCCAAGCCGAATATCCGCACGGCTATCGTGGCCTCGGTCCTTGTATTGGGAGGGTTAGCTCTTATCGTCGGAGGAATAGCCGCAACAGCACGAGGTGAGAGAGAATTTCACCACCACGACCATGACCATGACAAAGAACACGGTGACGATAATCACGTAGAAGGCGATGCAGAACACTCAGCTCCAGCGCTTGACGCCCCGGTGGTGATCAAATGAACGCGAGAACCAACAGCACAACCAGAGCGGGGAGAATGCGGCGTTCACTAATAGGCCGATTAACTCGTCTTAGCGGACTCCTCCTAACTGCCGCCGTCCTTGCTTCGTGTGCGACTGGACGGATAGACCCGACTGACCCAGTCGGTGAAAATGCCAAACAAATCGACGGCATAATGCGGATGTCCGGTTATTTGGCCACCGCCGTCGGCATTTTTGTTGCGGTTGCCGTCGTACTTGTCATTGTCAAGTTCCGAGAGCGGCCCGATGATGACCCCGACGAACTCCCAGAACAGATACACGGCAATAAGAAAGCGGAATTGACCTGGACCTTGATTCCGGTGGTGATGCTGGTTTTCCTTGCCGTGGTGACCATCCCTGGGGTCTTTGACCTCAGCAGTAAAGGCGATGGACCGACGATAAAAGTTGAGGGACAACAATGGTGGTGGCAGTTCAGTTACGACGTAGACCAAGACGGGAGTGACGACATCGTCACTGCTAACGAGATTGTCATTCCGGTCGGCGAAGAAGTAAATCTAGAAATTCAATCAAATGACGTGATTCACTCATTTTGGATACCTCAACTAAACGGCAAAAAAGATGCTGTCCCAGGACGAGTTCATCACTGGAGGATTAGTTCACCAGTACCAGGTATTTTCTACGGAGAATGCACAGAGTTTTGTGGCTTAAGCCACGCCAACATGCAGATGCGGGCAGTGGTGCTTACTGATGAGGATTACAACAACTGGGTGCAGGAGCAACTGGTGTCGGCAACGACACCAACGGCCTCGGCGGCGAAACGAGGCTACGACCTGTTTGGCCGGCACTGCGTCAGTTGCCACGTCGTTAACGGTTTGTATGAGTCGGCGGCCGGGGGAAATGCGAACTTGACGTCAGGATATGCCCCCAACCTGACCCACTTGATGACTCGAACTTCGTTCGCTGGGGCTCTCTTTGAACTCTATAAAGACGACGGCTCTGTAAATGTTGCAGACCTCAAAGAATGGATTCGCAATGCACCTGGACAGAAACCCGCTCGCCCAGAAAATCGCCAGGGCATGATTTCTTTCGCCGAGACTCTTTCAGACAGCGAGCTCGACGATCTTGTTACCTATCTAATGACCCTCGGTGGACCCCCACCGTTAATGCCAAGTTGACCCGCCCGCAGCGGCTTTCAGGAGATCGATCCCTATGGCCATAACCGAGGAACGCCCAGAAATCCTCGAACTTGAATCTGGAGATACCAGCTTTTCGACAGGTGCCTTTGCGCGCCCGACTAATGCCAGTGGATGGCGGGCATGGTTCTTCACCGTCGATCATAAGAAAATCGGCATTATGTACGGCGCCGTCGCCATGTTCTGGTTTCTTTGGGGTGGCATAGAAGCTCTGCTGATACGAGCACAGCTGTTCACACCAAACGGCACTGTTCTTACGGCCGAGCAATACAACCAAATTTTCACGATGCATGGGACAACGATGGTGTTCCTCGTGATTATGCCGCTCGCAGCTGCTTTCGCTAACTACATAGTGCCGTTACAAATTGGTGCTCGAGATGTTGCCTTCCCACGCATGAATGCTTTAGGGCTGTGGCTCTTCGTATTCGGCGGTATTTTCCTAAATCTCAGTTGGTTTCTCGGAGGTGGCCCCGATGGTGGTTGGTTTGCGTACGCCCCCAACACCGGCGTTACTTTCAGCCCGGGTGCAGGCATGGACTTTTATGCCCTAGGACTGCAGATCGCAGGAATAGCGTCGCTGGTCGGAGCGATCAACCTGATCGTCACCGTCTTAAATATGCGTGCTCCAGGTATGACGATGTTGCGCATGCCTGTGTTCACTTGGATGATCTTGGTAGTCCAGTTTCTCCTTTTGTTTGCTCTACCGGTTATCACCGTGGCCCTCATTCTGCTCAGCTTCGACCGGACCTTTGACGCGAATTTCTTTAATGTAGCGATGGGCGCTGATCCCCTTCTATGGCAGCACCTCTTCTGGATCTTTGGTCACCCCGAGGTGTATATCCTCATACTCCCCTCGTTCGGCATCGTTTCAGAGACCTTGCCGGTGTTTTCGCGAAAGCCACTATTTGGCTACTCAGTCATCGTGATATCAGGAGCCGCTATTGGCTTCATGGGTTGGGGTGTTTGGGCGCATCATATGTTTGTCTCTGGTCTTGGTCCGGTCGGTGTGGCCGCGTTCTCTGCTACCACCATGTTCATTGCAGTTCCAACGGGTGTAAAAATTCTGAACTGGATTGCAACGATGTGGGGCGGCAACCTCAGATTTACAGTGCCGATGATGTTCTCAATCTCCCTGGTTTCGATGTTCACCATCGGCGGCCTTTCAGGAGTCATGCACTCGGTTGCCCCCGCGGACACCCAGCAAACCGACACCTACTTCATCGTCGCTCATTTTCATTACGTGCTCTTTGGTGGGGCACTTATGGGGCTGTTCGCTGGGATGTACTACTGGTGGCCTAAAGCATTTGGTTACAAACTGAGCGAATCTCTAGGAAAGTGGCACTTTTGGATCTTGCTGGTGGGCTTCAACATGACCTTTGGCCCGATGCACATAGTCGGCCTTCAAGGGATGGCTCGTCGCCACAGCAGATACGGTCCCGAAGATGGCTTCGACTTTTGGAACGCCGTCGTTTCTATCGGAGCTTTCGTAATTCTGATCGGAATGATCGTTTTCGCCGTCAATATCGTTCGTTCCTGGCTTGGCTATAAAGCCGGAACCGTTCCGCAGGAGCCAGCGGATCCCTGGGATGCCCGAACCCTCGAGTGGGCGATCCCTAGCCCTACCCCAGAACACAACTTTGACTACGTGCCAGTCGTCACCGATATTGATGACTTTTGGCATAAGAAATACCAACCAGATGAGACTGGCAAGCTCCGTAAAGTAGCGGACGGAAACGAGATAGCTCAGAAAGGGGATCAACATCCCCACCTGCCCTCACCTTCCTATTGGCCGATTGTTCTAGCTGCAGGGTTGCCGCTGATTGCGTTGGGATTGATTTACAATCTATGGGTCTCCGGCATAGGACTTGTGCTTCTCCTAGGGGCCATGTTCGGATGGAGTCTCGAACCCGCTACCGACCCCAATGCTGGTCATGACGATCATGGAGATGATCATGGTCCAGACACCAACACTCCAGATGGAGATGAGGGTGGCGATGCTGAAGTAGCTGAGGAGGCTCCCGTTGGCTGACATCGACGAAATTGACACCTCCAATTTGGCTTATGGTCGAACCGAATGGGATGACCATCACCATCTGCCGACCAATACGGGTCTGACCAATGAGAAAGTCACCATGTGGGCTTTCCTGGGGTCCGACTGTTTGCTCTTTGGCGCTCTGATCTCAACTTATCTGCTACTGCGAAACCGGGTTGGGCCTGCTACCAGTGGTCCGACGGCCGCAGATCTGTTCGACATCCCGTTCACTTCGGTGAGTTCATTTGTGCTTCTGATGAGCTCGTTAACCATGGTGCTAGCCGTCACTTCCATCCAGCGAGCAGAAATGGATCGCTGCAAGTTGTGGCTGCTTACCACTGCGGCACTTGGCTCTATTTTCATTGCCGGCCAAGTCTACGAATTCACCAGTTTCTATCGCGAGGGTTTGGGCTTTACCACCAACATCTCGTCCTCAGCTTTCTACACCCTTACCGGCTTTCATGGGGTGCACGTCTCGCTTGGGATTGTGATGCTCGTGACTATGTGGGTCCTTGTTTCGGGAGGGCAGATAGGTCCCGAGCGCGCAGAAACTATTGAGATAATTGGCTTGTACTGGCACTTCGTTGACATCGTGTGGATTGTTATCTTCGCGGTCGTCTACCTGATTCCTTAGGACAAATGGTCATATGAATACAGCTGCTGTTTCAGAAGAAGAGACACACCAGGAACATCATGACCACGGATTGAGTGATGTCGGCTATATCAAAGTTGCTTTGCTTCTTGCCGTGCTCACGGCGGTTGAGGTCGCCACATATTTCTGGGACTTCGGTGTGTTGGAAGTCCCATCATTGTTGATCCTTATGGTTGTCAAGTTTCAAATAGTTGTTTCCTACTTCATGCACCTCAAGTTCGACAGCAAGGTGTTTAGCTACCTGTTCATCACTGGTGTCATTCTCGCGATGTTGGTTTTTGCCGCAATGGGAACGTCCATGGTCTTTTGGCAAAATCCCTCCGGATGCGATATCAGCGCCTTCTGTTAGGCGATCTGACGACTCCTAGCCAATATCGGATCTCTGCAGAGCCATATACCCGCTACCTTCAACTGTTGTGATTGACCTTCGACGTCTACGAGAAGAATCCGCCTATAGAACCGGAGCGGAAAAAAAGGGTGCAGAGCCATCACTTATCGACGCGACTTTGGAGGCAGATGAACGCCGACGAACTGCGATGCACGATGCTGAAGAAGCTCGAGCCGCTCAGAATGCAGCCTCAAAAGAAATTGGTCAAGCTGAACCGAGTGACCGGGAATCAAAAATATCTGAAGCGAGCAGGCTGAAGGCCGAACTCGAAAAGCTTGAGGAAATAGAAGCAGCGGCCGTCGAAGAAATGCGAGAGTTAGCTCTTCAGATTCCCAACCCAGCGCACGAATCGGTCCCTGTGGGAGGTGAAGATGATTTCATCACTGAGAAAGAGGTAGGGGAGCAGACGCCACCGAGATTGCATGACCACGCGGAACTGGGTGAACTACTTGGGCTAGTTGATAGCGAAAGGGCTGGCAAGAATAGTGGAAGCAGGTTCGCCTACCTGATGGGCCCCGCTGTACGGCTTGAATTTGCACTCGTTCAATTTGCTTTCGACATCCTCGAAGAGCACAGCTTTGTGCCAGTAGTTCCTCCAGTATTAGTGCGTGAAGAGATGATGGTCGACGCTGGATTTTTCCCCACCGACAGGCATCAGGTCTATGAAATAGCTGGCGATGACCTTTTTCTTATAGGGACTTCTGAAGTAGCGCTAGCAGGCCTGCACAGAGGTGAACGCCTTGAAAGAGATTCCTTGCCGGTCCGTTACGCCGGGTTTTCTTCATGTTTTCGACGAGAAGCAGGGACTTACGGCAAAGACACAAGAGGCATCTTCCGCGTCCACCAATTCGACAAAGTAGAAATGTTTTCGTTTTGCGACCCTGAGGTGAGTTGGGACGAACTCGAAATGCTTCGCTCTATCCAAGAACAGATTGTGTCTTCTCTTGAATTGCCGTACAGAGTTATCAACGTTGCCTCAGGAGACCTAGGTGCAGCCGCAGCAAAGAAATACGACCTTGAAGTATGGCTGCCGTCGGAAGGGACGTACCGCGAAGTCACATCATGTTCAAACTACACCGACTACTCCGCGCGACGAATGGGCAGTCGCTATAAAGACGACCAAGGAACAGGGTTACTGCACACATTGAATGGGACCGCGTGCGCTATTTCCAGAACACTCGTGTTTCTTATGGAAAATAGGCAACAGAGCGATGGATCTATAACAGTTCCCGATGCGCTCCGTCCCTATGTTGGTTTTGAGTCGATACCTGGCCCTAAATAGTCACACACACCACTGAACGCCGACCCAAGCAGCACCCACTCCCGCGATGAGGGTGCCTCCAAGGTAAATAGTTGCCCGCAATCGTGAGATACAGCTAAGGCTGTGGACTTCTCGCGCCACTCCTGAGATCGTCGTCATTGCCCCGACACCAGCTGTGCCAACCACTGTGGGCAGCAAACCATCGAGACCCGACATAAGCCCGAGTCCGAAAGCGCCAACCAAATTAAGGATCAGTGTCCCTACCCTCCCCCACTGAGCGGTAGCTCCCCAGCGGAGTACGGCGCCAAGACCTGCGAAGCCAGCAAACAAGACAATGATCATCTTGCGTTCCCGAATAAACGACCGAGATCAAAGCTAACCCCACAACTGATCAGCGTCGCCATCCCCCAGAGAACCACAAATGTCCATCGTTGTTCTTCCAGGCCAACGCCGAGCAATACCGCTAGGCCTGCAAAACTTGTTAATGAGCCACATAAGCCAGCTGTTAACCAAGCTTGGTCCCAACGTGACTGACGCGAACTCGACGCCCACCCGATGAGAGCACACCCGATGATGTTTGCTACCAATAGGCCGCATGAATCACCGATCAAGGAACCAAAGGCCCAACGAGAACCCGCTCCTACAATCGCAGCGGCCACTACGGCAGCTATAGATCGTGTTGCCATGGCATAGTGCCTAGTAGAGAAGCGGAGTTCAAGCGGTGATGCCGGAACCAAACTCATTAAAACAGATCCGAGAGCTCTTGATGAGCGAGGGACTGCTGGAATCGGACGTGCCCGATGACCCTATGGATCTTCTAAATTCTTGGATCGGCTATGCGCAAGAACTTAAGTTCCATAACGCGAATGCGATGACGGTATCAACTGTCAATCAACAGATGGAACCCTCGTCGCGCAACGTCTTGATTCGGGGCCAAATTGATGGCGGCCTTGTCTTTTACACGAATTACGAGAGTGCAAAAGCTACGGACCTAGAAAACAATAATAAAGCGGCGGCCCTTATTGGCTGGCTGGAGTTGGAGCGCCAAATAAGGGTCAGTGGCCATATTGAAAAAACAAGTGCCGAAGTGAGCGATGAATATTTTTCCGCGCGGGAACGCGGATCACAAATTTCGGCGGTCATCTCCAAACAAAGCCGACTAGTGAGTGACCGAGATGAGCTAGTGGGAGCGTGGAACCAATTAGATCTGGAACTAGGCGACGAGCCTCCGGACCGTCCCAGCTATTGGGGTGGTTACATACTTTTCGCAAATGCAATCGAATTTTGGCAAGGACGGCCTCACCGGCTACACGACCGGCTTCGGTATGAACGAATTGAAACTGGTTGGAGTATGAGCAGATTGGCCCCCTGAGACCTATGCCTTGTCATAACGGTCCACCCAATCCCGCGCAGCAGTTGCTAATCCGTCTATTAAGGCTTCGTGGTGAGGTACGCGCCCAGGACCCTTGAAGCCAGTCCACATTGGGCTCTTGCCGCGGATACGAGGGGGGAGCTCTACTTGTACACCACCGCCACGAGGAAGGTTCACGGGATTTTTTGGGTGTTGACCGCGTAGCCCAACCGGTATGGAAGAAATATCGTGAAGTATCTCATAATGCGGTAATTGGGCGATTAAGCGGCACGCAACGAATTCAGCTAAATCTCGATTTCGTCCGCCCAGCAGAACGGAGCGAAGCAAGTCGGGCCGTCCGAAGCCGTGAATTGCTACAACCACGTCAACATGGTTGATAAACAGGTCTAGATTTTTTGACTCAGCAGGATTCACAAGTCGGGAAGGGATGTGCCACTGGTCATTAGGCCCTTGCAACACGCCGTAGTAAGAAGCCCCGGATCTTTGGGCCGCAGTGCTTGCAATGTCGTCGGTAACTTCCTCCAGCCATCCCCCGTGGAAGGCCATGAAGCCGAAACGTGAACCTAGGTGCAGTACCTCGCTTACCCCTGGTTGAGAAAGCAGAGCTTCGAACGGCCGGTCTTCGTCCAAAAGATCATGGTGTCCAAGATGTAATGCCACTACTTGGCCCCCTCAGCTGTTCTGTCTGACGCAGTTGGGTTTGATTGCAGTAACCACACCAGCAATCCGAGTGTGACAACCACACTCAGTAAAACTCCGGTCCTGACGCCCCCAACGTCGCTGACTGCGTTACTCAGATTTGAACTCCACCCTTCAACCAACGCAACAAACCAATTGGAGGGACTGCCTGTCCGTTCGAGTACCCAATAGATCACTAGGTAAGCCCCAGCTGCCACCATCAGAACCCCAGCACCTCGGTCTACGTAACGAACTAAGGCTCGGAGCTTTTCAAGGAAAGTAGAGCGAGCAAGAGCCAAACTAACGGTGAGCGCCAACAAAGTTACCGACATACCGCCTGCGTAAAAAAGGAAAGATGTCAGACCTGACCTAAATCCAGTCACCGAAGTCGAAACAACGACAATAAAAGTTGGCAGTCCACAGGAGATAGATGCCACCGCATAAGAGACACCGAAGGCCACCAGACTGCGAAGATCTTTCTTGCTAGTCCCAGCCTCAAATCTTGGTATAGCAATATCTATTCGCCTGCCTGCGGTTACGAAGCAGCCAAGAATGATCAGTGTCAGCCCGACGCCAATCGCTACCCAAGGAACGACTTCTCGGATAGCTGTGAAACCAAAAGAAATTAATAGTCCAGCGGTTCCAAAGACAATTAAGAAACCTGACGAAACGACCATCCCGGTAGCTAAGGCTCTCGTAATACTCGTCCCAATGTTTGGGCTTGAGTTGGCTTCTATCCCCAAGAAGTACGAAATATAGGCGGGCAGCATGGCGAAACCACAAGGGTTAATCGTTGCGACTATCCCCGCTGTAAAAGCGAAGGCCAAATTTACGTCACTCATCGCTAAACAACTCTTCTACCCAGACAACGAGACCAGAGTAATCAAGTACTCCGCTGTGGCTCTCAAGAAGCTGACCCTCTTTCGAAATAAAAACGGTGGTGGGCATAGCGAACCCTCCAAGCTCCGCGAGGAGATCATGTTCGTCCAGACCGACCGAATAGGTGATACCCGTTGACTCAACGATTCCTCTGGCGGGTCGAACCCCTTCGACGGCTAGGCCCAAGATATTCAGTTGGTCTCCGTGACTCCCATGAAGTCTTTCGAAATCAGGCATCTCCTTGACGCAGGGAGTACACCAGGAGGCGAAGAAGTTAACAATCAGAGGGCGGCCCGCAAAGACAGCAAGGGACCTGTCCTCTCCTTCAAAGGTAGAAAATTCAAGAAAGTACAGACCTTCATTAGTCTCGCCAGGAACATCGTGACGATTTGAGTCCGCGTTATCTGAGCGGCCACCTCCGCCCGACAACAAGAAAATCGATGCACCCACTAAGTAGAGACACAAGAAACCGATTAGTGGTCGTCTCCAAGAAGGGGCCATTTTGCTCCCGAGCGTCGGATTGAGGGACTTCTAATGGTCACGGTACCCGTTGAACACGTCAGAGCCCCCGGGTAGTTAACCCGGGGGCTCCTCGACCGGACCGGTTCTTGCGAATTGCTGTTGGGCGGCCATTTCGGAGGCCCTCAGCGGTTACGCGCCGGTGGTCAGTCAGAGGAGAAGCTGGGGGCAACACCTCCTCTGTCGACTAAGCAGGAATCAGTTCAGGCGGGACCGGAACTTCGTTAATCGCAACAACTGGACGAGATTCTTTAGGAGGACGTCCTCGACCGCGCTTTCCGACCATGACTCGCCCGTTCTCGATCAATTCGCCACCCCAGATACCCCACAACTCCTTGCGGTTCAGGGCAGCATCGAGGCATTCAGTGGAGACAGGACATTTGGCGCAGATTGCCTTTGCCCGCGCTTGATGATTGGTGTTGTCCGAAAAGAACAAATGGGTCAGGGTTCCGTTGTTGTCGTTGCATCGACCAGCAACATTCCATTCGTCTTCAGTTTCAATGAGGAGCTCAAGCATTGGATTCTCCGTTGTTCTTTCTCTTGACTAAGTAGGGACTTTTGTTTGGGGGATAAAAGCATTAAGGCCGCCGGTAAACCGGCGGCCTTTCAGTGGATTCTTTGATGTGCTGTTACAGCTACATCTGCTCCTCCGAAGGCCGCCATGCCTGATGCTTAATTCCGGTGAAATAAGTAGCCGGACGCATCGACGCAAAGCCGTTATTGAATTTTGTCGACACGCGTGAGTTGGACGCGACGGAATGACAAAGCGCGCGCTTCACCGTGCTTTGAGCACACGGCCAACTTGGTGATAAATAACTACGCATTATCTTCAAACAATTCTTGCCTAGAGGATTAACTAAATAAAGGCCATCACAAATGCCAGGGCCGGGTCAAACGAATAAAAACGACCAAACCTTAACAATGCAAATCAGAAGGGTAGCTTGCCCGAGGGACGCTTCCACTTATAAGGAATCATCCGGGTACAAAGCACTACCTGAAGGCATATTCCAAGACCCCATCGGAGGCGCGGGTCGCATCATTTTCGCCGACCTGCCTCAAATGTTCAAGGTGGGCAAATGTCTCCGACTCAGCCATTGGACCCCAGGAACGCTGCTGAAACAGTTCCTTCATGTACTTCTGAACGGAAGCTCGACCTAACTTGTCAGACGCCTCCCGAAGTAAGTTGAGACGTTCCTGATGGTGACGTTGGATGTCTTCTACACGTTGGGAAAGGTTTGTAAATGGTTGACCGTGCGCGGGTAGACCCAATTTGACACCGTCGAAGGCCGCTACGCGGTCGAGACTGACGAAAAAATCCTTCAACGGGTCAGCCGCTGGCCCGAAACCAGAGATGTGTGGTGTGATGGTTGGCAGAACGTGGTCTCCGCAGAGCATTAGGCCCGCCTCGGGGTCGTACAGGCATAGATGGTCAGTGGTATGCCCAGGAGTATGGACAGCCACAAACTCACGCCTGGCGAGGTTAATGCGGTCCGCATCCTCAATTCGCTTTGTTGGTTTTGGAGTTGAGAACCAAGCCCCACCCCAACCTTTTCTCATCATTGAATAACCGAGTTGACGATGCCATGGCATCTTGTATCGCTCGCCGCCCCAAGGGGTAGGCCCTCTTGGCCCGGTCTCAAGCCCAGCGAAAAGGGGATCATCGCGAAGTTGAGCATTATCGTCAGCAGATGCAACATTTTGAAGCGGTTCGTCATCTTCTTCATCTAAGTTCCACCACATTCGAAAATTCTTGTGCGTGATGACTTCACAGCCGTATTTCTCGTGAAAGTGTCCTGCGGCACCGAAATGATCCGGATGGCTGTGAGTAATGACTATCGAATGGACCCGCTCGGGAGGGACTTCTGCCTGTCGAAGGCCTCTCATGAGAGCTTTCCAGTTGGCAGGGCCCGGTAAACCTGGATCAACAAGCGCCGCGCCGCGCTCGTCATCAAGTATGTAGCAGTTGACGTGCCCTAAGCCCGGCATAGACATTGGCAATTGAAGCCGTCGAACGTTTGGAGCTAATTCAATTATTGCGTCGTCAGGGGGACGTTGTTCCTCACGCATCGGACGTTCCATTAGAGAGATCTTATCGGCTTATCTAATTTGAATTCGATTTCTCGCTGAGGTTAAAAAGATGTTCTCGGTAATGCCGCAACTCGGCGATACTTTCCCGAATATCGTCAAGAGCCCTGTGAGAGGTCTCTTTCTTTGGCACCGCCTTTAGGACCGCGGGATTCCACCGGCGTGCGAGTTCCTTTGCTGTTGACACATCAATGGATCTGTAATGCAGAAAGTTTTCAATGTCAGGCATATAGGCATCTAAAAACCTTCGGTCCGTTCCAATCGAATTCCCACATAACGGCACGGATCTAGGTTTCTCCACATGTTCCATGATGAAATCGAGTGTTTTTTGAGAAGCCTCTTCCAAAGTTGTAGACGACATACGTATTTGTTCGAGAAGCCCCGATTTTGTGTGCATCTCTCTCACAAATTCGTCCATTTCTGCCAGCTCGGATTCATCTGCATGGATAACTAAATCTGGTCCCTCGGCCACGGTCTCCAAATGGTCATCGGTGATGATGGTCGCAATTTCGACAATGACGTGACGCGCAGGTTCCAGTCCAGTCATTTCAAGGTCCATCCAAACAAGCATGCGATCATGCTAGGCCGAGTACGACTCCCATATGGGGTGCCTGCAGCTTGGTCCAACTATGCCTAAAGTCAGGGTGTGCTTGTTATCCCAGTTCAACGTCTCAATTCTGATCTCCCATTACCGAATTATGCGAAACCAGGTGACGCCGGTGCAGACCTAATAGCTAATGAAGAGGTGACTCTCCCCCCCGGGGGCGGACGAGCGTTAATAGGCACAGGTATCGCCGTTGCTATTCCGCGCGGCTATGCGGGTTTTGTTCAGCCACGTAGCGGGTTAGCTCTGCGTCATGGAATTACGTGTCTTAACTCCCCGGGATTGATCGATAGCGGGTATCGAGACGAGCTTAAAGTTCTATTGGTTAATACCGACCCGAGTGAGCCGTATGAAGTTCATCGAGGGGATCGAATTGCCCAATTGGTGATCCAAAAAGTTGAAGAGGTTGCCTGGGAGGAGTCAGATGAACTTGATGACACCGAAAGAGGTTTGGGAGGATTTGGCCACTCAGGGCGCTGAATCTCAACAAGGTTGTCCCACCCCTTTGTGAAGCTAGGTCCATGGAGACGCCCACGTTGTTCGAGCAAGACAGACCGATAGAGAACGCGATCAGCGATCTAAGTCGACTTAAAGTCCAAACTCGGATCCGTGAAATGAATGACGAACGTATGAGTCGGCAAAGCCATAGAGAAACCTCAGCTCGGCGTCATGCCGCAATTGCTCGGTTGCGTCGCCGGCGACATGAAGCTGACGAAGTTGATCATGAATATTGGTTGAGGCGTCGCAACAACATCCGTCTCGTGCAGTGACCAACTGACACCGTAAGGTTGAAGCCATATGACACCAGCGATCCGTATTGCGGAAGCTGCCGAAATTACAATTGGTATTCACCACTACGAACACGATCCAAGCAACCAGCAGTATGGACTTGAGGCTGCTGAAGCATTAGGCGTGCCAGTGGACTCCGTGTTCAAGACCCTCGTTATTGACCTAGGCGATTCACACGAGAATCAATCAGCGATAGCCGTCATCCCGGTTTCCAAAACCCTCAATCTCAAAGCAGCGGCTATGGCTTTAGGTCGCAAGAGCGCAACAATGACAAAACCAAAGAAAGCAGAACGGATAACCGGGTATGTGAGAGGCGGTATTAGCCCGTTGGGAACCAGAATCGCTCTCGACACGGTCATAGACCTTTCGTCTTCAAAGATTGGACGCCTCTACTGCAGTGGTGGCAAGCGCGGCCTTGATATCTCCATCGAGCTTGAAGATCTAGTCCAATTAACCAATGCCAAACTGGCACCTATAGCTAGATAAATGTAGGCCGCCCGGGTCTCGAACCCGGCACCTTGGGATTAAAAGTCCCCTGCTCTACCCGATGAGCTAGCGGCCCACCATCATCGTACCGGCGGTCTCGTACAAGGTCATCAGTCATTAACAGTCATTTCTCATTCGTGGTAAGAAACTTCAATGAAGATTGTTTGATCAATTGGCAGAGGAACCCGAAAGACTGCCAATGGGATTAAAGAACGCTTTGCCCCTCGTTGCCCAGCTCTACTGATTCAACCAACGGACGTTGCCGCATTCCACTAGCGCGCAGCCTCCCCGGCATATGTCCGAGATCAATTGGTTCAACCTTGCACTTCGGACAGAGACATGGTGGGTGCATCAATGGGTTCGGCGGTGTTTCCCATTCATTTTCAAGCGCCGTGCACTGAATCTCATCCACAAGTAACAATTCTACGGCAGTTCGGTTGTTCTTCATAAGGCAAGGTCAGGCCCTAGGCCAGGCAACTCACGAGAATCCTAAGAACACGCGAGATACGGTACGAAAGACAAACTGGGGGAAGTGTTGGAACACATAACGGTTTACACGGCGTCGCATATCCACACCATGGATCCCGGCCGCCCCGACGCGTCAGCAGTAGCAGTGTCAGATGGACGAATAGTTTCTGTTGGGTCGATCGAATCGATGGAGCCTTGGTTGAGACGCTACCCCCACTCAATCGATGACCGATATACCGACAAAATTATGATGCCCGGTTTCATTGACCCGCACACCCACCTCAGATTGAGTGGCACCTATATGGGTTTGGAATACGTAGGCCCGATTGAATCAGCAGCCCCTGGAGGCATAAGGAAGGGCCTCCCGACCCGAGATGCTGTCCTCAATCAACTTCGAGCGTTGGCAGCAGAACAAACAGACCCGACCACCCCAATAACAGCTTGGGGATACGACCCTGCAAGCCAATCCGGGCACTTAGATCGAGACATGCTGGATCAAATCAGCGACTCAATCCCCATCTGGGTGATCGCCTACGCACCACACATTGTTTACGTCAATACCCCAATGCTGGAGATGATCGGAGTCAATGATGACTCAGTTGGTCATGGGATAGGTAGATACCCTGATGGGCGCCTCAACGGGTGGTTCGTAGAAACAGAAGCAACAGCACTCGCCACCCGACCGGTATCGAAACTCATATACGGCCCCAATGCCGGGCGAACAGCGATCGATCGGATGGGGGCCGTCGCCAAAGCAGCCGGGATTACCACCACAGCAGACTTAATCTGGGGCCTCGCAGATGGATTCGAACCTGAATGGGATGATCACGCCACAGCAATAGCTGAAGGGACGTTTCCACTGCGCATCTTCATGATTCCTTTTGAACCAAAGCTCGTTAGGGAATATGGCAGTGAGATGCTCAACTTTCTTGAAACAAAAAGAGCGGAGGGTGACGATCGACTCAACACGCACGGAATCAAATATGTAAATGACGGGTCATACCCATCAATGACGCTTGTAATGAACGAACCTGGATACCTCGACGATGACAATGCACACAAAGGCGAAGTCCCTTGGGAAGACATGGTTGAGCGGATGCTTCCATTCTGGAAAGCGGGAATTCAGATCCATTCGCATGCAAATGGTGACCGTACCCTGGATATGACCCTTGACACGCTCGAAGCGCTGCAGCGGATACACCCCAGGTTTGATCACCGATTCACGGTTGAGCATTACTGCATCTCATCTCCCTCCCAGGCTCGACGACTGTCAGCCCTTGGGGGCCAAGCCTCTGTAAATATTTATTTCGTTCATTTCCGCGCACAACTCCATAGTGATCACGGATTCGGCCCCGACCGAAGTGAAGCAACGGCACGGCTAGGTTCCTTGGAACGCGCCGGGGCGCCTTTCGCGCTGCACAGCGATTTCAACCTAGTTGTAACTCCTCTGTCCCCTCTTCTGGCGGCGTGGTGCGCAGTAAACCGGATAGGTGCCGATGGAGAAACAGTCCTTGCACCCGGAGAAAGAATTTCAGTCGACAGGGCCTTACGTGCAATCACTATTGATGCGGCGTACATACTGAACCGAGATGACCGACTCGGGTCTATTGAAGTTGGCAAGCACGCCGACTTCACTGTTTTGGCAGATGACCCCTATGAGTTGGATCCACGAAACCTCAAAGATATTGAGGTCTGCGACACAGTGCTTGCCGGTGAATCAACCAACTGAGATGTCTTCTGGCGAAGTGGACGCTGCATGGAGCAGCGTTGTTTCGACTTTGCACGCGGCGCGAGAACGAACTCAGAAAAACGACACTACGTCTACTGAACTAGATGTGACACTGCTTACGGGCTTCCTGGGCAGCGGCAAAACCACAGTTCTTCGCCACGTACTCGAAAATCCGGAAGGTTTGAGAATTGCCGTTGTGGTTAACGATGTAGGTGCTGTTGAAGTTGACGCACATTTAGTAAAGGACGCAAGTCTCCAACAAATCTCACTATCTAATGGCTGTGTGTGTTGTGTGCTTGGAGACGACCTGGTGAATCAGCTTGAACATTTGGCAACCGTGGGTAGCTATGACGCGGTTGTAATTGAGGCCAGTGGCATCGCGGATCCAATTGCGATCGGTCAGATAGTGCAAGGCGCCAACAACTGTCGTTTAGATGGCATTGTTTCTGTGGCCGACGCCAGTTCTCTCGATACTCAACTCGCCGATCAACGAATTGCTGCATTAGTCGTTCGTCAGCTGCAAGCCGCTCATCTCGTCATTCTGTCCAAAGGTGACCTTGTCACAGAGCCAGAACGACAACTTGCCCTAAAACTCATTGCCGAGGTAGCTCCAGGGGGGAGAATTATTCAGGCTAACGATGGTGCGATTGACCTTGGTTTAGTAGTTGGCGCGGCCGTACAAGGTGTCTCTATGGCCAGCCGTGAAGGCAAGGTCGGTTTAGCTGTTGTTTCCCTTGTTGTGGAACCAGCAGGCCCCTGGAAGCCCATGGATCTCGGGGAATTCTTCGACCGGTCGACTCACGGATTACTGCGAGCAAAAGGATGGTTCGAGGACTTCGAGGGGAACCTTTTCCAATTACAGGTAGTTGGAAGGCGTTGGGAAATTAAGCGATGGTCAGGAGAGGCCCCGAAAGCGGTAGTGCTGATAGGACTCAACCGTGATGATGTCACTACAACCAAAACCCAATTGCAGTGCATCAGTCAGAGCTAGACCTTCATCGCTCGAAAGCCCAGGTTCTCAGAATTATCTTCTAGTTCACCGATTGAACTTCATGCCGAATCTAAACTGACGGTGTGGATAACGACCGAGATTCTGGCGTCGAGCCAAGTTCACTCTTAACAGAAGGGGAACTCGACGGGTATGAGATTGAGTTCTCGAAGGTTGAGTCAACGTTGCGGGCATTAGCTGACGGAGCAGATCCCGTGACGGCTGCGTCATGGGTCAGCGAAACATAAATTCGCGAGCGAGAGATGCTCTATTCCAAGTCATGATCCGGAGTCTGCACGGAAAAATCAGCAACGCTGCCTGGAGTTAGTCCATCTCGTAACTCGTACCACCTACCGGAAAGGTGGTTTGTGATTGCCGCTTGCGGGGCATCAGTGACGCGATCCAACGCGCGGATCAAACCAGAATGACCGACTAACAAAACACGTTTGTTGTTTTGTGCCAAACGCACCAGGCCGGGCATCACCCTGCTGATTATTGAATCATCGGGTTCGTAACCCTCGGGCCAACGTTGCTCCTCAATGGCATTAGGCCAGGAAGCCTCAATTTCGGAGCGTGTTAGGCCTTGCCAGATCCCCGCAGCCCGTTCACGGAACTCAGTATGAACTGTGACGCTTTTCCCACCTAGGAGTAGAGCGATGATTTCAGCTGTGTGGTGGGCCCTCTTTAAATCACTAGCCACAATTCTGTCGAAACTTTCGCCGATATCGAGTAGCTGCTGTGCAGCTGATGCTGCTTGTTGTTCCCCGAGCTCGGTTAATGGGGGATCAGCTTGACCCTGCCATTTGCCTTGAGCGTTCCACTCAGATTGCCCATGTCTAAGGATGAGTACATCCACCAGGAATTGGTCTCCCTCGTAGTTACATCAAAGAACGTAGCGGCTTAGAAGGGAAGCCCCACGGCAACCGAAGATAGGATCCGGACATGGCCAAGGTAACTCTTCGACTTTTTGCAGGTGCACGAGAAATAGCAGGTAATGGGACCATCACTTTTGAGGCCAGCACCGTCCAAGACCTGCTTGTCCAAGCACAAGATGACTTAGGTGAAGAGTTCACCCAGATCTTGTCTATAAGTCGGGTATGGCTTAACGGGGAACCCGTAGAGGGAGACTCAACAATCTCTAGTGGTGATGAGGTGGCGGTACTCCCGCCGGTCTCGGGCGGTTAATGCGCACTTTTCTGCATAGATTCTCAACGGTGTATGGGTCGGGTAGCGGCTTCTTGAGCTATCACTTCGTCGGACTGTGTGGCCTAATATTTTTGCTGTCCCTAGGAGCCACTGCCTTTGGAATAGCGGTGGCACTGGTGGCTGCCTCAGTTTCATCCAACTTTGCTGGATCTTCCATTTTGGAACGTATACCGGCGTCGGCGTTGTTATTGCTCGTCGCTTGTAGCGGACTTTTCAACGATTTTCGGTTGTCGGCACTGATTCTGGTGGGGGCACTGGTTGCCACGCCGCTAATAGCTGCCATAGGTGAGAGAGGGTCCACTTCACTGTTGCTTCAAACAGCGAGAATCCTGGGCGGATGGTTACCCGCGGGCATCGCCGCGTCCAGTCTCATTACGTTGGCTCTTCGTGACGCTTCGTCAGCAGGCTTGTTACTGGTACTAATTTTTTTCCACGATCTAGGTTTGGAATTGTGTGGAAGTAGACGACCACGTCACCAATTTGCGCCCGTTGTGGCCATTGGTGGCTCGTTAACGCTTCTCTGGACCTCGGTCCAATTGTCGGTGTCGTCAATATCTCCGAACGATTATTTGGTGTTTGCTTGTGTGCTTGGCATCGCCATTCTGCTTGGGCGGTTAATGATGCGACTGCTTGTGGCCCGAGACGGTCAACGGGCCTCCCTGCTAGCCTCACATGTTGTAGTCGCACCATTATGGACTGCTGCAGAAGTGGCACTAAATCTCTAGAAACCTCACCCAATTCAGAATCGGGTGGAGTAGTTGCAGTCAGTGGCATACCTTGGTCATTCGTGACGGAAGTCGAATTCACTCCCATGCCTGATGGACCCATCCGCAGAATAGGTGTTCTGTCCATGCATACGTCCCCCTTGGACCAGCCGGGTGCTGGTGACAGCGGAGGACTAAATGTCTATGTTCGCGAGCTAGCTGCCTCGATGGCGAGCAAGGGAACCGAATGTGATGTTTATGTCCGACGGACAAACCCGGATGTCCCTGAACTCGTTGAACTTGAAACGGGAGTCAACGTCATACAAATCGAGGCGGGTCCCTACGGCCTCGAAAAAGGTGACCTCCCAGCAGTTCTTGATCTGTGGACACAAGGAGTTGCTGCTTACTTGGATAGACGACCTGTTGACGCGTTTCACGCCCATTACTGGCTATCAGCCGTCGTAGGGCACCACTTAAAGCACCAATTTGATGTTCCTTTAGCGGTGACCTTCCATACTTTGGGTCGAATTAAAAGCATCGCTGGCGACTCAGAACCGGAAGACCGAATTCGGGCAGAAGAAGCCGTTATCGGTTGCGCAGACGCTGTTTTTGCTTCAGGTAGCGTGGAAGCAGACCAGTTGACGTCCCTCTACGGAATTCCCCGGGATCGAATTGAAATATTGACCCCCGGCGTGGATAGCAATCTTTTCAGTCCTGGGCCTTTGCGTTCTGCTCGGGCCGCAATAGGCCTAGGGGATTACCCTGTGCTCCTTTTTGTCGGGCGCATTCAGGCGCTCAAAGGTCTAGACGTAGCTATTGGGGCTTTAGCTTCGAGCAAAAGCCAAGATGCACAGTTAGTTGTTGTCGGAGGTCTTTCTGGAGATGAAGGCCCAGAAACACTGAAAGCTCTGCAGCAGCAAATTGAAATTAATGGGCTCGAAGATCGCGTCGTATTTATTGAACCGCAGCCGCATCAAGCGTTGCCTGCCTACTATCGAGCTGCTGACATCTGTTTGGTGCCGAGTCGATCCGAATCTTTTGGGCTTGTAGCACTTGAGGCAGCCGCTTGCGGGACGGCCGTAGTTGCTAGCAATGTTGGTGGCCTTAGAGACAACGTTGTGAACGGCGTCACAGGGCTGCTAGTAGCTGAACGAGATCAAAAAATATTCGCAGCTGCAATAGATGAACTGCTCGACAAGCCTGAAATGAGAGACGAAATGGGTCGTCGTGGAGCTCAGCGAGCGACGCTAAACAGTTGGGATCTTGGTGCGACGAACGCTATAGAGGTCTTTGGGCGTCTGACGTCTAAAGAACTGGTTTCTTGCGCGTGACGCGTGATGTTGCAAGACCAGACGAACTGGACGCTTTAGAGCAAATAATTGACGACTGGTTCCGACGTCAGCAAAAAGAACTTCCCATACTCCTAGACGTAGCCCGTGATGAAGACATCGAAAGAAGATGGTACGCCCGTCTTGAAGGTGAAGAACGTGATGTCACCACCGTGTGGCTCACCCTCGGTCAAAGAACTTTGAAATACGAAACTTACTTTTTGCCCTACCCGGATGACAATAAAGAAGAATTGTTTGAGCTCTTACTTCGCCGAAATTATGACCTCGTGGGAGCCCAGTTTGGGATCGGCCCTGAACACGCGATTTTCCTCACTGGTGAACTCCCGTTCCACGCGGTGGATGAAGACGAACTGGATCGAATCCTTGGGACTATTTGGGAATATGTTGAGCGTTATTGGCGTACGGCGCTCAAAATGGGTTTCGCCAGGCAATTGAAAGAGACGTCCGAAAAGAGTGCAGAGTAAATAGAGCTGAGTCGCTGGCGAAGTCGACCGCTACCGTGGACCCTATGGTTGAACTGCTGATTGTTGGCGGCGGGAAAATGGGTGCGGCGTTACTGGGTGGATTACTGCGTAACGGACACGACGCTAAAAATATTTTTATCGTTGAGCCCTCAACTACTCGCGCCCAGGAACTAATCGAGACCTACGGCGTGCGGGTCTCCGCAGAAATGGAACCATCGGAAGGTTCGATCATCGCAACGAAACCCGATGTCGTAGCTTCCGTAGCCCAACAAGTTGCTGAAGCAGGAACGAAACGACTTTTATCAGTAGCTGCCGGTGTGACTTTAGATGCCATTGATAAAGCAACCGGGTCGGCTATCCCGGCGATCAGAGCAATGCCAAATACTCCAGCATTGGTGGGTAAAGGAGCAGCAGCAATCTGCGGTAACCCAGTTTCCACCCCAGAAGACCTGGCTTGGGCGGAAGAAATTTTAGGAGCCGTCGGAACAGTTGTTCGCACTGAAGAAAGGCTTCTTGACGCAGTAACGGGACTCTCAGGTTCAGGTCCTGCGTACGTCTTTTTAGTAGCGGAGGCCATGATTGATGCTGGAGTAATGACCGGCCTTAGCCGCTCAGTAGCAACAGAACTTGCCATCCAAACTCTCCTTGGCGCCTCCACTTTGCTAGCCGACGGGAAACCGCCCGCCGAGTTACGAGCTGACGTCACATCCCCAGGGGGCACAACTGCCGCGGGTTTGAGAGAATTGGAAAATCATGGGCTGAGAGCCGCCTTTGCAGCAGCAATTGAAGCGGCTAGTCGGCGCTCTCAGGAATTAGGCCAAGACTGAGATATGGCACAGTTCGACACCATTACTTGCGTAACTGATTTAGGTAAGGAAGATGAATCCGTCGGATTGTTGCAATCCATATTGCATGAACTGAGCCCAACCTCAAAAGTCATAGATCTATGTCACGACATAAAACCCGGTGATATCCGCGCGGGTGCCTTGATGCTTGCTCGGAGCGTCCCCTATTTGGCACCGGGGCTCGTATTGGCGTCTGTTGGGGATCTCGCGGGCCGGCCAGCGATAGCCGTATCAGTTGGTGAAGGCCAATCAATATTGGTAGGACCCGATAATGGGTTGTTGGGGGCCGCGGTAGCAGTTGTCGGAGGGGCTAGCCAAGCAGTGCAGCTGACGAACCAAGACCTCCACAATTCTTCACCAGGAGTGACACACCCAGCTCGTGACATCATCGCTCCCGTGGTTGGTCATGTTGCTGCTGGAGGTTCTCTTCTGGAGTTAGGTGAAGAGATAGAGCCCGCCCTCCTGCTCCCATCACTTGTCCCCGTCCCAAGAACAGAAACTGATGGCGCAATATCAGCAGAAGTGATTCGTCGCACTCGACAGGGAGCAGCTCAACTCAACATTGACCGGGATACGCTATCCGGGTTAGGCGATGTCATAATTCTGGAATTTGGCGATGACCGACGTGTAGTTCGGGTACAGCATCCAGACGAAGTAAACCCGGGACAACTCGCCTTAGTCGACGACGAATATGGTTTGCTCGCAATCGCGACAGGCCAGCAGGAAGGTGTAGTTCCTGATGAGCTTGCGGTCGGTGCAGAAGTGATGTTGCGAGAAGCAACATGAGACCTGGCACCACCATGGTGTTGGCGGGTCTGCTGTTTCTCATCATCATGGCGGCTACTCTTCAGCTCCTTTTCGTAACCTGGTAACTCAAGACCACAAAAATCTCCGTACAACTTTCCTCTGGAGTGGAAACAAGCTCCTGATACTGCGAGACTGCTGCACCGAAGCAAGCCTTCGCTTGAGCAAAAGGTTGTCATCTTGCACACTCGGTCCAAGACCCCATCGACCTTTAAACGAGGGTCCAATTGATTGTCGCCACCCGTTCTAGCCCACTAGCTCGTTGGCAGGCCGAAGCCGTCGCTTCTCGCCTGAAATTTCAAGGGATTGAAGTTGAGTTCTTGTTGGTCGCGACCGAAGGCGACAAAGATCGGACACGACAAATCCAAGACATGGCTGGTGAAGGAGTTTTCGTTAAAGAAGTCCAAATAGCGGTCCTCGAAGGGCGAGCCGACATCGCAGTCCACAGCGCCAAGGATTTGAGGTCCAGACCCACGAATGGACTCAATCTGGTCGGATTTCTTGAACGAGGCGACCCAAGGGACGCTCTCATAGGCAACCAACTGGATCGGATACCTGAAGGTGGTGTGATCGCGACAGGTTCAGCGCGGCGCCGCGTGCAACTTGTCAATCTGCGGCCAGACCTCAGGTTTGTTGGGCTGAGAGGGAACATAAAAACCCGAATTGAGATGGCTCAAGGGACTGACGTGGACGCGGTAGTAGTGGCTAAGGCTGCCCTTGACCGACTCGGCATTTCAGAGTTGGCCGATCAAGTCTTTGAGTCCGATCAAATGGTTCCCCAAGTAGGCCAAGGCGCGATTGCTATCGAGTGCAGAGATGACAACAGAGAGATAATCGACTTGATTTCATCCATTGTCGACGAATTGACAGGTACGTGTGTCATGGCGGAACGCTCGTACCTAGCTGAACTCGGTGGTGGTTGTGAACTCCCGGTCGGCGCCTATGCCTACAACGTTGGAGATTTGTTGTGTTTAGAGACGGTGCTTGCTTCCCTCGACGGCAGCACTGTTCTGCGGACAAAACACCAAGGTGGAGACCCGATTACGTTGGGAGCACAAACGGCTCAAGAATTATTAGCTAGCGGTGGATACAACTTGCTCGCCAAGGGTGGAGATAACTCTTGAGCGTTGATCTACTCGCAGGAAAATCGGTCGTAGTGACCAGAGCGTCTCACCAAAGCAGTGATCTCATCCAAGCTTTTGGCGAGGTCGGTGCAGAAGTTATACCCGCTCCTGCAATTGCCGTGGTTCCACCCTTAGATGGAGGTCAACCACTAGACGATGCTCTCCTCAGGCTTGAACGATTTTCGTGGCTAGCGTTTACTTCGTCGAATGCCGTTTCTGCTCTTATGGCTCGAGCGGCCCGACGCGGTGTTTTAAAAAAGATTGAGGGATTACAGATAGCGGCGATAGGGCTATCCACGGCAGCCAAAGTTCTGTCCGAACTCAAACGAGAACCGGACCTTGTGCCAATTAACAGTGATGGCACCTCCTTAGCCGAGGCATTCCCAGCTCCAACTCCTGATGATCACGTCTTAATACCGATGGCTTCAGACGGCAGGACTGAATTGTACGAAGGACTGCAAGATAAGGGTTGGAAAGTTGATCGTGTCGCCGCATATAGGACCGTGGTCCCGTCACTAGAAGATGAGTTAGTCACGCGGGCCATTAGCGCTGATGCCGTAACTTTCGCCTCGCCCTCTGCTGTGAATGGTCATCTAGAACAAACTGGAGGACGCACGGCAACCAAAATCATCACCATCGGAAACACAACGGCTGAAGAGTGTCGAATACAAGGGCTTGAGGTAGCTGGCGTCGCAAAAAACCAAACAACAGCCGGCCTGGTGCAAGCAGTTATCGGGGTTCTGGTTTGACCACCAACAAACGAGCGCTGATTCTAGATTTTGATGGAACAATCATTGATACCGAGAGCCCAGCGTATGAATCCACAGCTCGAATTTGGACAGATTACGGCGTCGAGTTCCCCACGGACTGGTGGCTTAAAGGAATGGGTACCGACCGTAAATCTACTTGGGTACAAGAATTAGAAAATCGACTTGGGGGGGTGATAGACCAAGACTCGGTAATGGGGGAACGCCAGCGGATTAAGAATCAGTTAACGGAAGAGCAACCGGTCTTACCCGGTGTAATTGAGCTATTAGACGCAGCTGAACAACGAGGGATAGCAACAGCGATTGGATCGAGTTCGCCCCACAGTTGGGTTGACCATCACCTGAAACGAGTTGGGCTATATGAAAGATTTTCATATGTCGTTTGTCGCGATGACGTAGGTGGTGTTTCGAAACCAGCCCCTGACGTCTTCCTGCGAGCGTTAGAGCTACTTAAAGTAGAAGCAGGCTCGGCAGCTGTCGTTGAAGATAGCCCTAATGGCCTTAAGGCGGCTCTTGCGGCGGGGATCCGCACCGTCGTCGTGCCGAATCCCTTGGTCGAATCGCTAAATTTTTCGGGGGCGTTCGCGCGATATAAGTCATTAGACGTTTTGCCAGCTGGCGAATTGCTTGACTTGGTGTTTGGTGAACTCAATTAACCGCTACACAGTGGAAGCTACCGACAGCAGGTCGGCTGCAAAAGCTTTCTCACAGGGGCTAATCGCGATCAGGAATAAGTCGCGCTATCACCTTCCCGATTTCGTAAACAGATTCGGTTCCACCAGCGTCGTTGTTAACTAGATTGGTTGAAATTCTCATTACCAGTTCGGTTAGAACCCGAGACTGGATGCCGAGCAGGGTGAAACGCCGCATCAGACCAGGTTTTCCAAGGGCCTTAGTCGCTAATCTTCCAAGTCGGTAATAGTGGTCATATTTAGAGATCAGCTGTCTTTCGTACTGTCGAAGTTCGAGGCCGTCGCCGGTGCTTATAGCGCGGTCGATTACAGAAGCCGCCAATCGTCCGTTACTTAATGCTGGTTCAACCCCATCGCCGTTAAATGGGTTCACGCTTCCCGCAGCGTCACCTACTACAACCCAGTTGGGACCCGACCTTGGCCGAACCGACGCACCCATCGGTAGACGTCCACCTTCTGGTGGACCTTCGATGCTGTCTATATCGACTTCCCACCCTTTAGGTATTTGATTCAACCACTTGTCAAATAGCTCGCGAATGGATTGAGGATCGTTTCCGTGATGGTGGCTCAATAACCCAACCCCAGTGTTGACGGTCCCGTCGCCCACTGGGAATATCCAGCCGTAGCCCGGAAGTTGTTCGCCGGCATTATCTCGAAGATCAAACACTGATTCGATGATGTCATCACCATGACGAGGACTAGAAAAATAGGCTCGCATAGCAACTCCCTGAGCATAAGTTCGCGTCCGAGCGGTGCCCAAAGCCCGTCCAAATGGTGAAAGTGGACCATCAGCAATGACCACAAACCGGGCACGCACTTCTATTTCTCCTTCAGGGCCGCTACCACAGCCAGAACCGACGGCTCGACAGCCCCGCAAATGCCCATGCTCGATTATTGGCTCAGTAACCTCAACACCTGTCCAAACTTGAGCGCCAGCACCGTGCGCATGCTCTACTAAGAGATTGTCGAGAACCCGGCGTCTAATTACTAGACCATGATTCGGATGGTCGTGATCAGTGGGCCACCTGAGTTCAATGCTTTGCCCGTGGGCGGTCATTCGTAATCCATGATGTTGATGGAAATCACTATTGGTGATGTCAATCCCCATTTCGGCTAAGTGTCCAACCGCCTTGGGTGTCAAAGCATCGCCACAAATTCGTTCGCGAGGCATTGCTTCTCTTTCCAACAGTACGACCATGCGACCTGACTCAGCGGCCCAGTGAGCTGCGGCAGCGCCCGCCGGGCCAGCCCCGATCACCAGTACCTCTGTAGAAAGACGCATGGTCATCAGCGCATGTCCTCCGGCCTGCTTTGACGGTGTCAGAGTATTTTTTAACCTGCTATGACGAGACGGAGCTTAATGTCCTCCGTGACCGCCGCCGCCTCCAAGATCTTTGCCACCACCAAGCTCTTCCCATTCAGCATCGCGAGCTGCAATTTCCTCTTCGTTTAAGAGTTCACCGCTCAACACCTCACGGATGTATCTGGCCACGGAATAAATCTTGTACTCCGACAGAG
>CEUS01284548.1_pt1 | contig 32672 bp, 31 predicted proteins | sample 427031 | NCBI WGS metagenome assembly CEUS01 (sample SAMEA2622837, study PRJEB7988) | marine metagenome | biome: marine biome (ENVO:00000447); feature: marine epipelagic mixed layer (ENVO:xxxxxxxxx); material: "saline water (ENVO:00002010), including plankton (ENVO:xxxxxxxx)" | depth 140 m | reverse complement strand
AGGCTGGAGAGTTTATACAGACCAGGAAGATGGTGCTGCTGAAGTAGTTCAGCTCTTTCAATAAAAATGATTCTGGTCTAATTTCAAGAGATGAGCCGTCTTTTACTGTTTTCATTAGTTTTGTTCTTGGCTTGTGAGGATAAAGACGAAAAAATAGATTTACTAGATAGTAAATGCTATATAGTGCCTGAGTTAGGTCCTTGTGAGGGGATTTGTCCAACATACTATTACAATCAAAATAGCAGTAAATGTGAAGAATTTATAACAGGATGCTGTGGAGTTGAAGCATTTGATATTTTAGAAGAATGTGTAAATACTTGTGAATGACAAACTGATCTTGATTTGGTAAAAGATCAGTTTATACAGACCAAGAAAATTGAGATATTGAAGTAGCATCTCTTTTTTAAATATTTTGGAAAGGGTAAATTGAAGAGATGAAACAAATCATACTTTTACCATTTATTTTATTGTTCTTTTGCTGTGATGAAATCAAAGAAGAGGAGACCGTACCTCAATATATTGACTGCGAAGGAGTTGAAGGAGGGCAAGCTCGCTTGGATAGCTGTGGAATTTGTGATGTTGATATATCTAATGATTGTTTGCAGGACTGCGCAGGAGAGTGGGGAGGCACAGCTGTCTTTGATGAGTGTGGTGTCTGTAATGGCGATGGCTCCTCATGCCAGCTCAGTTTCATGCTTACAGATAGAAACCCCGAGTCTTCTACTTGGAGTCAGCTAATTGGACCAGAAACATTTAGAGGCAAAGTAACAGCCTATTATTTCCCCTATTCTGAGACGTGAGGTGTATGCCAGAGCCGGTTCGGCTCTCTCAATAGTCTGTTTTTAAGTTATGGTGGAGAAAGCTCAAATTTGCGCATAATCGGGGTTGGTAAGAATAATTCAAATGATGTGACTCCTATGGTAGAGGGCAGGGTTCTTCCCTTTGTCAAGGATAGTGATACATATGACGTTTGGGAGCACTGGGAGTCTCAGGATAGAGACCTGATCTTTTTGGATAAAGAGGGATATTTCTATTCAAAGCTTAATCTAAACTCTCAATTTCCTGAAGGTGATATTGTTGAGATTATTGATCAGATTTTAGATCAGTGACGTGCTCTATTATATACCTATAATAATGAGCCAATCAGTCGAACCATTATATGGTTTTATAAAAACTATTTTGAAGCAGATTGTTTGTAAAACAACAATTAAATTATTTTAATTTGTTGAGATGTTTTATTTCAATAATCCCCCAATTTGTGAATAAGTTAATTCTCCATATGAAACACAACTATAAACAAACTCTTAAAAAGATTTCTAAGAAATGAATTATAAAGTAAAAACACTATTGATACTTGTTTTGCTTATAAATATCCCTGTTTATTCACAAGAATTTTCTCCCGGACCCTACGGAACACACTACTACGATACAGCAGGTCCATTTCAACTGGTGGATATAAATTCACAGGTTTTAGGTGACATAAACTATGACGGAGTTACCGATGCTCTGGATGTTATCTGGAGCAACAGAGTGTCTACAGGAGATCTTGATTTAACTGAAGAACAGTTTAATATGGCAGACGTAAACCAAGATAGTGTCATTGATGAGCTGGATGTTGTAGGAACTGTAAACCGCACCCAATTCGCAGAATTTGGAACTTGGAATTTTGAAGAGGAGTGGAACGGAGAAGAATCATATATTTTTATTCATTATAGCCCATCAGTTAACTATTCCACGCCACTTTGGATATCAGGAGAGAGGGAAGCTCTCTTGAATAATTCTCCGATGAATGTCCACTATTTCTTTTTATCCAGTCGGGAGAGTGCTCTGGAGGATGTAACGACTGTAATGGGGTTTTATGATGAGATTTTGAGTACAATGTCAGAGGAACTACAAACTCACTGGAAAAAACATCTGCATTTTGTACCTACACCGGTTGACTCTCTTAACAGCTGGCTGTCAGAAGCTCTGAGCGGAAATTACGCGCTTGGAATTGACCGCTTCCAAAAGCTAAAAGAAATTGGATATCTGGGCAATCCCAATGGTTTCACCGGAACCTATGTCAACTATCTTGCACATGAGGCTCACTATTATAACTATGTTTGGGATGCTATAACTGAGGAAGAAGAATACTATGAGTTGACAGTTTTTGATAGCACTCTCTACTCAGGTGGCTGGTCCCCGACCACATCAACTCTGGTAGAGCTCCCCGACTCTGATTTTCTCTCAAGCTTTACAAGAATGGAGATTGAGGCTCATTTACCCTGCAATGGCTACCTTGACTCCAGCTGTGATGACTATGACAGGATCGGTCACTTTTATGTATGCCAGGGGCAGTGTTACGAAACAATTTATTATCCGCTGGAAGAGGAGCCATGTCTTGAGGCGGGCTACTCCTGGGACAGTGAAAATGAATTATGTTACTCAATTGAATATTTAGATGATGTCTCTCAAGAGGAGTGTCCTGAAGAAAGCTGGAACTATAACCAGAGATGCCACGAGATAGCGCGTTGGATCACACCGTTTGACCGACAGCCAACCTCGGTAACTGATATCACTCCCTATATGGCAATGTTATCTTCAGGTGGGACAAAGATGTTTAAATTTATGATAGGGGGTTGGCCCAATAGAATTTTAACTATTAAGCTGCGGCTTTTTGAAGGTGAAAACCAAGATGGAATGAGACAGGAGTTCATTCCAATGTGGACCGGAGGAGGATTTTATTCAGGAGGGGTTCCTGTTTATAACAATAATCATGAGCCCATAATTTTTTCTATTCCGGAGGACGCGGTGAAGGTAGAGTTTTCCACTTATATCACTGGCCATGGATGGGGAAGTGACACAGGAAATTGTGCTGAGTTTTGCAATACCCGGCACTTTTTTAGTGTGAACGGTGGTGTATATAATTTTGATAAGTCTCATCCGACCGCAGGTGGAAATACAACCTGCATGCAAACTGATCAGATAGCTGGAGGAGTGATCCCAAATCAGTGGGGGACCTGGGGCTATGGAAGGCAGGGATGGTGTCCCGGTCTGGATGTGGAGCCCTATGTAGTGGATATCACCGAATATCTAATTCCTGGGGAAGAAAATGTGATGGAATATGAAATTTGCTGGGCATCATCAAGCAATCAGTGCTATGATTACTGGCCCACGATAACGGACCCCGGGGGCTACTTAGCAAATATTTCCATGACCTCATTTATTATAATTTCTCGGTAATCTGGAGTAAGTGATGAAAAAATATTTCAGTCTTTTGTTTTTGACAAGCTCGTTGATATTTTGTGATGATCTTAATCTATGGGTCTCATTTGCAGATGACAACAGTATTGAGGTATCTATGGTTTCACATGTAGAGTTTTTTGGTTTTCAAATGGAGTTTGGACTTGAAGGGGATACCGAAAACCTTTTCGCGCCTGTTGATAGTGCTTTTTATAATGACGCGGGAGAGAGCGTTACATCAAAAGTTATTTATCCTCTGAGTGGAGCAGCTCTAGAAAATGGTTATACCTGCTTTATTAACGAAGAGGGACTATTGGTAGCTTTTTCTTTTGAAAATATTGGAATTCCTCCGGGTGACACAACGGTGCTATTTGAGCTGCCGTGGATCGCAGAGGGAATAACTGAAGAGCAGGTCACTATTATTGAACCTATTTTTGTGGGTTTGGATGGTGAGGGAGAGCCCATCAGTCTAGACGTAGAATATGGTCTGATCGAATATCAGGATGGTTGGCCCTATGAAACCATATCACAGGTTATCTCTTCACCAACTACAGTACACTTTGATTCAGGTAGAAGAGTACTGTTTGGAGATTATAACGGATACTTCAGAGTTGTAAATATAGATGGGAGCGATGTATGCTGGTTCAACACCGGAAATCAGATCTGGGGCTCACCGGCGATAAGTGATATTGATGGAGATGGCGACCTAGAGATAATCCTCACATCTAAGAGTAAGCATCTCTATGTTTTGGATGATGAGTGCAATTTGGAACTGGACTTTGACTCAGAACAATATTTAATGGGATCTCCAGCAATAGGTAATCTAGATGATGACCCTGAAAAGGAAATTGTATTCGGTGGCTACAGCAATCCCGGTAAATTATTTGCTATCAACCATGATGGGACCGCGGTAGAAAACTTTCCGATTGAGATAGATGAAAAAATACAGAGAGGAGTGGCGCTTGCAGATTTTAACGGAAATGGAAAAGATGATATTGTATTTGGAACTGATGATGGGCATATTTACCTTGTTTTTGATGATGGTTCGATAGCAAATGGTTTTCCATTTTCAGCAGGTGGTGATTTCAGAACTGCTCCCGTGGTCTTGGACGTGAATGGAACGAAAATCATTTTAGCTGGTTCCCGTGATAACTCATTTTATGCTCTGAATTCTGATGGGAGTATAAGGTTTCAAATTCAAACCGGGGACGACATCCCATCATCTGCTGGTATATTAGATACAGACTCAGGTCCTGCAATATTTTTTGGCTCAGAAGATGGTTTTCTTTATGGCGTCGATATAGATGGGAATTCTCTGTCAGGTTGGCCCATAGATACAGGTATTGATGTTTTAGGGTCTCCGGTATTTGCTGATCTGGAGGGCGATGGTTTACCAGAGATAATTACTACAAATGGGGGAGTTGAGTTTCTTGTGTTTCACTTGAATGGCTCTTCCTATGAACTAATACCCATTGAGTTTGAGCTGCCGTTTGTCAGCTCTCCAAGCGTAAGTGATATGGATTTAGATGGAGATTTAGAGCTACTGGGAGGAACAAGTGAAAGTATCGTTGCTGTGGATATTAAGACACCAGGAATAGCGGAGGGATTCTGGAGTATGTATCGCGGTAATTTAGAGAGAACAGGTTTTTTACAGGCAACCGGTGGGGGAATAGAAGTTTCATATATTTCTGACTGGAACCTGATCGGTCTACCGTTAAATGTAGAAGACAATTCAGTCATATCTGTATTTCCTGAGTCTATTGAGGGCACCCTTTTTTCATTTAATGAAAGTTATATTCAGCAGGATGAACTCACACCGGGGACAGGATATTGTCTGAGATTTGAATCAGAAGGAACATCTTTGATGTCGGGGACTTCAATCAATTCATTGAACCTAGAACTCAACGGAGGTTGGAATCTTATTTCAGGTATATCCACAGATATAGACGTAAATATGATTAATGATCCGGGAGGAATTATCATTCCGGGTACAATATATGGGTACAACGGTTCATATGTTCAGTCAGAGATGATAGAGCCTGGAAATGGATATTGGCTGAGAACGCTCCAAGCGGGGTCCATTAACATCTCAACTGCTCTGAACCGAGGTGGAGCAACCAGAAACTTATTTGTAGATAACCCTGAGGCTAATCTGCTGAGATTTAATAATGGAACTGAGCTGCTCTTTGGCACTGACCTCTCAGAGAGAGAATACATTAGTTACATGCTACCTCCAAAGATTCCCGGAGGCGCTGATATACGTTTTACAGGAAATGTAAGAGCAATAAAAAATCATGGAATTATTGAAATTACTTCTGAAAATGATCAGATTTCATTTTTCTATGATATAAAAACTCCGGGGGAAAGTTGGATCATCAATAATATGGAAACAAAAGAAGAATATTTATTATCAGCCACAGGAAACATAAATATTCCAGGAGAGATTCAAATATTGGAATTGAAAAAAAACAATTTTTTAGAAGTTCCTGAAAAGTTTGCGTTTCATCCAGCATATCCAAATCCTTTTAACCCCTCTACAGCCTTTCGTTTTGACGTACCTATAACATCAAAAGTAAAGCTATCAATATATAATCTAATGGGAGAGGAGGTCCGAAATTTAGTAAAAGGTGATATGCAAAGTGGCTTTCATACTGTAGTTTGGGATGGCCTAAATGCAGCTGGATATCCGCTGAGTGCTGGAGTATATCTCTCCCGAATAGAGTCTAAAAATTTTGTTCAAACTCAAAAATTAATTTTTCTTAAATAAATTTTCTTTGTTTCTTTTATGGTTTTGTAGGTCTGCTCCTTGACTCCATTTTGAGACCGTCGGTAAATTCGTTTCCTTATGGATGTCATTCGTCTTGAAAAGATGCTGTTTTACGGATACCACGGGGTTTCAAAATTAGAAAAGGAGCTTGGTGGAAAGTTTGAAGTGGATCTTGAGCTTTTTTGTCCTTTGAATAAACCTGGAAGATCTGACCGTTTAGAAGACACACTGGACTATGAGGCAGTTTATAAAATTGTGGATGTCTGTACCCACCAAAGAAAGTACAACCTAATAGAGGCTCTAGCAGAAAACATCAGCAAAACCTTATTGAATAAATTTTCCGTTGAAAGAGTTATTGTTCGGGTCAGAAAGCTTAATGCACCAGTAAAGGGTGTCTTGGATTATGTAGAAGTTGAACTAGATCGGAGCAGAAATGAAACCTGAATTAGTTTATTTATCCTTGGGCTCAAATTTGGGTGACAGAGAAGCTAATTTAGCAGGAGCAATTACTATTTTTGGAACGGATGATCACATTTCAGCAATAAAAAGCGCATCATTTTATGAGTCTCCCTTTTTAGGAGAAGGAGAACAGCCGGAATACCTAAATACGGTTATTGAATTTAGCACTGATTTTAGTCCTTTTGATTTGTTTGAGCGCACCTGTAAAATTGAACAGATGATGGGGCGCTCTGAAGAAAGAAAAAAAAATACAGCTCGATCTCTAGATATTGATATTCTGTGCTTTGGAGATTCAATTTTGGAGACAGAAAAACTCACTATACCTCATCCAAGATTGGCATTCAGAAAATTTGTATTGGTTCCATTTGTTGAACTAGCTCCTGATTTTGATGTGCCGGGAATAAACTTAAGTGTGTCAACACTTTTACATGTTTGCTCTGATTCTTCGGTCGTGTCTAAACACAGTTTGGAATCCAGGGCATGAGGAATTTATACTATCTAGCTGTTGAGGGCCCAATTGGAGTAGGGAAAACCAGTTTGGTAAAACTTCTGGGGGAAAAGTTAGGCGCAAAGATAGTGCTCGAGGAGTATGAAAATAATCCATTTTTGGAAGAGTTTTACAACGATCCAGATCGATATGCGTTTCAGACCCAGTTGTTTTTTCTTATGAATCGTTATCGTCAACAACAGGATTTACGGCAGGTGGATATGTTTCATAATTTACTTATAACTGATTATATGTTTGTGAAAGATCGCCTGTTTGCATCGCTGAATTTGAATGATAAAGAGCTGTCTTTATATGATACAGTTGCAAATCTTCTAGAGAAGAATGTTTTGAAACCAGATTTAGTTATTTTTCTTCAGGCTGAGACACAAACTTTAATGAGAAACATCTCCAAGAGAGGGCGAGATTTTGAAAATAATATGTCCTTTGAGTATCTAGATGCGCTGAGCCAGGTATACAGTGAATATTTTTTCAAGTATCAGGATACTCCGCTGATTATAATCAACACAAATGATATAGATTTTGTTAATAATGAAGCTGATTTGGATGAGGTGATTAAATATATACGTGAGCCTGTTGCAGGGACTAAGTTTTTTAATCCAATCGTCAAGCGTTAAGTATGCGATTTATACTGCTTGTTTTGGGAGGATATCTGCTATTTAAATTGATACGTTCGATCCTTATTCCCAATTCGGATAATCAAAAAATTAGGTCTAATCCACACAATAAGAAAACTGAATATAATAATTTGAACATCAGTGACGCAGATTTTGAAGACATTGAAGAGGATAGGAAATGAAAAAGCTAAAGGATATTTTATGTGGTTATTGCAGTTGTAAAGATTGCGGTTATCTAATTTTAAGAATTTTTCCTGCTTATTTTATGTTTATAAATCATGGGTGGGGAAAAATAACATCTCCGGAAAAATGGAACTGGCTGGGAAGTACTTTAACAAAATATTTTTTTGGAATAATTGATTTTGCCAATCCAATATTTGGTTTTTTTGCAGCTGTATCTGAGTCTCTTTGTGCGGTTTTAATATTGGTTGGGTTGTTTACAAGGTATGCGGCACTGTTATCTTCAATTACAATGTTTGTAGCTGCTATGCATCATTTAACCACCACAGGAAGTTCTGAAAGTGCTTTGATATATTTTTCGATTTTTACGGCGGTGTTTTGCCTTGGTCCTGGGAAATACAGTTTAGATCAAAAATTTCTATCTAAATGAAAGCAGTTAGGATTCATCAACATGGAGATGGATCTGAGCTGTGTTGGGACTCTACTCCTAAACCACAAATTGATTCATCTAGCGATGATATTTTGGTTCAAATTAAGGCCGCTGCAATTAACCACTTAGATATTTGGGTGAGGAAAGGGATTCCGGGGGTTCCTCTCCCGCTTATTTTGGGTAGTGATGGAGCAGGTGTTGTAGAGTCATGTGGAGATAAGGTGTCAGATTTTTCCGTTGGAGATGAGGTAATTATTCAGCCACTGCTTTATTGCGGTTCCTGCAGACACTGTAAAAATGGGAAAGAAAACTTTTGTTTTAAATTGGGTATTCTAGGTGAGACTACAAACGGGACCCAATGTGAGTACATTAAAGTAAAATCAAATCAGTTAAAGAAAAAACCTTCTCATCTCTCGTTTTCTGATGCAGCTGCATTCCCTCTATCAACTCAGACCGCATATGCAATGCTGGTGAAACGGGCGAGAATACAACCGGGGGAGACCGTTTTTGTGTGGGGAGCGGGTTCGGGTGTAGGAAGCATGGCTATTCAAATAGCAACCTATTTTGATTGCACTGTTTATTCCGCTGGAGGGACAGATGCAAAGGTACATTTAGCAATAAAATTGGGGGCTGTAAAATCATGGAACTACAAAAAAACTGACATCAGCGCTGTTGTACGAAAAACTGTAGGAAAGATAGGAATAGATGTTGTGTTTGAGCATGTGGGTTCTAAGACCTGGGAATTATCCAAAAGGATGCTTGCTGTAGGGGGGAGGCTGGTTTCCTGTGGCGCTACAACTGGCTATGATGTATCCATAGATTTAAGGCATCTTTTTATGAAGCAGCAATCTATTATTGGATCTACAATGAGTGATATTCAGACCTTTGAGGAAATGCTCGCTCTTATCAATGATAATAAAATTTATCCTGTTGTGGACCGAATATTTCCTATGGAAAAAGTGAAAGAAGCTCATAAATATATTGAGAGATCTGGACCTCTGGGAAAGGTTGTTTTAATGAATGAATAGTTTTAGTAAACTGTCAACCATTTTGATAAATTCATTGTCGGAAATTTATCTGATATTTTGAAATTGAATCTACAAATACCTAATAAAATTATTTTTCTTATTTTTATTGCTTCATCTTTGATGGGTCAAAGTAAGTTGACAAATGTGGGTATTTCAACCGGTTCCCATGGATGGGGAATGACTATACAGCAATTGTTTAGAATGGGGGAGAAGACCTTTTGGGGAGTTGATGGGAGACTCTATTTTATTACGGGACTTGGCGATATGCCGACTAACAACTATAACTATGGAGGATTTCAGGAAAGAAATCAAAAAAGTCTGGTGATTCTACCTGTCTCAATTGGTATTCAACACTATCCTTTTCAGGGGAAAATTGCCAATAACTTTTTTCCGTTTATTCAGGCGAAAACTGGGCCACTATTTGTTTTTGATGGAGATGAGTCAATTCAGGGATTTTTTGAAAGATGGAAAAAACCGGAAACTCAGGTGAACTATAGTTTGCAAATTGCAGGTGGCATCAAATTTATTGTCCCACCTTATTCCTTTATGTCAATCATTGCTGGTTATGATTTCTTTCCACTTAAAAAAGAAGCTGATGGAAGAAAGAACTATAGTGGAGGACTATTTCAAATTGATTTTTCTGTTAAAATAAATGACTGATAAAATATTTCTGTATGTCAATCCTGGTCAGCTAAAAGATAGTAAATTTATTTTATCAGAGGAAGAATCACATCATTTAAAACATGTACTAAGGCTCAATAAGGGACAGAACATCTGGCTTACAGATGGAGAGGGTTGTTCATATCAAGGCGAATTGACATCTGTAAATGGGAAAGCACGGGGATTTATTCATAAAATTTTTCCTGGGCAAGGTGAGAACCCATGGAAGATACAATTAGCCATGCCTGTGATAAAAAAAAGTAGAATGGAATGGATGATTGAAAAAGCAACGGAGCTGGGTGTAAACAACATTTCTTTAATATGGATGGAGAGATGTAGAAAACAAAATTTAAATTTTTCAAGATTGAGCAGAATTATTCAAAGCGCTGGGAAACAATCTGGGAGGAGTAAATTTCCGGAATTAATTGAATATTCTAGTCTCTCCGATTTCTTAAACCAAAATACAAATAATATTGTGGCTGCGCATAGCCAGGGGAAAATATTTTTAAATCAATATTTAGAACAGACCACAGAGAACGAGCTAACTTTAGTTATTGGACCTGAGGGAGATTTTTCAAAAGATGAAATTGAATTAATGCTTCGAAAGGATATACCACAAATCAACCTTGGATATAGGCGTTTGAGATCAGAGACTGCAGGAATTTATGTTTTATCTAATGTAAGTGATTATAGTTTGAATCTAACAAACTAACTCATGGGTGATTGTTTATTTTGTAAAATTTTAAGTGGTGATATTCCAACTGAATTGGAATATGAGAGTGAAAATATAGTTGCCTTTCGGGATATAAATCCTCAAGCCCCAACTCATATCCTTATTATACCTCGGGAACATATTGCAACTTTGAATGATGTGAGAAAAAAACATCGGTCTGTTTTAGGTGAAATGCAGTTGGCTGCATCAAAGCTAGCTGAAAAAGAGAAAATTAATATTGGAGGTTATCGAACGGTTTTTAATTGTAACGAAGATGCAGGCCAGTCGGTGTTTCATATTCATCTTCATTTGCTCGGAGGAAGAGGCTTTAGGTGGCCCCCAGGGTAGCCCCTTCTACATTTAAATAGGAAATTAATTATGTATATATCTGACCTAAAAATTCATGGATTTAAATCTTTTGCTAAAAAAGAAGATTTGAGATTTGGTGAGGGGATCACCGCTGTTGTAGGTCCCAACGGCTGTGGAAAGACAAACATCGTAGACGCCATACGTTGGGTTCTCGGAGAACAGAAATATTCTGTTTTAAGGAGCAATAAAATGGAAGAGGTGATTTTTAACGGCTCAAAAGGAATGAAACCAATGGGAGTTTGCGAGGTTTCGCTAACTGTACACAATAACAAAGGCAGACTTCCTATAGAATATAGTGATGTAGAAGTAAGCAGAAGGGTGTACCGAAATGGAGAGAGCGAATATTTTCTAAATAGAAATCCTTGCAGGTTAAAAGATATTTTTGATTTGTTTGTTGACACAGGAATGGGTGCTGATTCCTATTCAGTTATTGAATTAAAAATGATAGAACAAATTTTGTCTGAGTCAGGAAATGACCGATTCAGAATGTTTGAAGAGGCTGCAGGAATAAATAAGTATAAGATCCAACGCAAACACTCCCTAAGAAAATTTGAAATTGTAAAGCAGGATCTATCTCGGGTTGATGATATCATTAGTGAAGTAGAGGAAAAGGTTAGGCATTTAAATCTTCAATTAAAGCGTTTCAAACGCTATGAAAAGCTTCAAGAAAATCTGAAAGATTTTGAAATCAGTCTGGGATACATTCAGCTTAAAGCATTAGACAAAGAAGCAGAGCCATTATCTTTGATCATAAAAAAAACTGCACAACAGCGTGAATCTAAAACCACTCAAGAAGATATAAATGAAAGAGAACTAAAGCGCTCCCAAACACTATATAAAGACCAGAGCAGAGAAGTTGAAGAAATACAGAAAAAATGGAACGGATTAAAAAATGAAATAATTTCTGCTAACCAACAAAATTTGATCTGGAATGAACAAAGTCATTCCACAAGGAACCAGATAGACCGTCTAAACAGTGAGAGAAAAACCAACGCAAATAGAACAGATAAATTTAAAAAGGATTTAGTAGAGTCTAAAGACCGTGTAAATGAGGTTATTCCCGAAATATCTTTATGTGTTGAAAACCATAAATCTAAAAAAGAAGAGTTTGACTCACTGAATGTAAGCTATAAGGAAATCCAAAAAGAGGTTGAACTATTACAGGGTAAACGATGGAAAACCCAAACCGAGAAGTCTGAGGCACTCCAACAGCATCAAAAAACTAATTTACTTATTGAAGAAAAATCCAGACTTAAAGAAGAACTAAAAACAGAATTAGTTCAACTGAGCGATTCACTCAGTTCCCTTAGTCTTGAGATCAAAGAATCAGAAAATAACCTTTCTAATTTAAATGAAAAAAAATCTAAAGATAATTCAGTGTTGGAAAAGCATCAAACTGAACTTCAAAAACTAGATGCAGATTTAGATTTAGTGAATAAAAGTATTCTTGAAATTCAGGGCGAATCTAAGAGTTTAACCTCTCAAATAAAATTTTATCAATCAATTATTTCAAGTAATGAAGGATTTCCTGATGGAACTAGATATATATTGGAAGAAAAATCAAAGTTTCCGGAGGTGCTAGGTGTGTTGGTTGACTTACTGAAAGTTGATAAAAAATACTCGACAGCGGTGTCATCTGTATTAGGTGAAATGTGTTCCTGCCTTGTAGTCAAAAATAGAAAATCGGTATTTTCTATAGTTAAAAAATTGAAGGAGAAGAATCTGGGTAATGTAAGCTTTATACCATTGGATGGAATACAAAATTCTGAAAATAATAAATCATCCGTTCCCAAAGATTCAGCTATTTTGGGCAAAATATCAGATTTTGTTAATTGCTCAAAAGAGTTAAGCAAATTAAAATATCATCTTTTTGATAAATGCCTTTTATGTACAGATTTAGATTCACTAAAACATTCCACTCTGGATAGCTGGAATTGTGTGGATTTAAAAGGCCAAATATCTGCTAGGGGAATTATTAAATTTCAGGACTTGGAAAGTAGCCCTGTCCAACTGGGACGACGGGATAGACTCAAGGTTTTAGAAAAACTTATCACTAAATTATCTGAAAAAGAATACTCACTATCTGATAAAAAGTATCAAATAGAAAAAAATATTTCTGACTTAGAGGTTAAGCTTTCAGAGGAGAAAAACGTCTTTCGAGATTTAAGAGAAAATATATCTCATACGGAAGGTGATATTCGTCAAAAAAAATATCAAAAAGAAAGAACTGAAGATAGGATTTCTTACCAGAATTCTAAGTTGAACGAGTTAAGAGAATTAATTACTCAACTAAAAAAATCACGTATAGTTACGAAACAAAAGGTAGACAAGATAGAAAAAGAGGTAGAAAAAACCTCAAACAAATTAAATTTATCTGAGGAAAAACTAGCTGAAATACGAGTTTCCAGAGATAGCATGTATGAAGAAGTTCAAGCACTGCATTTAGATGTAGTAAAATTGGAGAACAAAAGAGAACAATATTTTATGCAAGCACAGACAGCAGAAAAGGCGATTGAAGAATTAGAGATAAGAGATACAATCATTGCTACTGAAACTAGTGAAATGACTCAAAAGATTAATAATTTGGAAGAAGATATTCAGATAGGAGATAAAACAATCAATAGATTAGAGGGGCAGATCTCTGGACTAAAGACAAAATTAGATTTGCAGATTCAAGTTAAAGAGACCATTTATCAGGAAATCGAAGATCTGCAAACTAAGATTCGAACGGAACAAAAATCACGAGAATCCTTATTGGAAGATATGAAGGAGTCTGAGCAAAAACTCATGGAGAATGAACAGAGGAAACTTGTTATATTAAATAGATTGAAAGATTTATATGAGGTTAATATTCCGGAGTACCTAGATGTTGATATAGATGAGCTCGAGCTCCAAGAAAAAATCCAAAAAACACATCGCAGTATTGAAAATATTGGGGCAGTAAACTTAGCTGTACAATCAGATTATAATGAAGAAATGGACCGTTTGAATGTTTTACAGAGTCAGCGAACTGATTTGGTAAAATCTGAACAAAACTTGAGAGAGACAATTCAAAACATTGATGAAATTGCTAGAGAAATTTTTCTGACTACCTTTGACCAGATCAATCTCAACTTTTCAAAATTATTTACTCTATTCTTTGAGGGTGGTGAGGGAAAACTTGAGCTCATTGGTGATCCAGACCCGCTGGAAGCTGACATAGCAATTAGAGCTCAACCTCCTGGGAAGCGGAATCAAAATTTGCGGATGTTAAGTGCCGGTGAAAAATCTCTAACAGCCATAGCACTTCTTTTTGCTATTTATCAATTTAAGCCCAGTCCATATTGTATTTTAGATGAAGTGGATGCCCCCCTTGATGATGTAAATATCCGTAAGTTTACTCGAGTCCTGCAACAGTTTAGTGATGAAACACAGTTTATCGTTGTGACTCACAATAAACTCACCATGGAAGCTGCAAATTATCTTTACGGAGTCACTATGGAGCAAAAAGGTGTTTCTAAATTGGTTTCTGTGAAGTTTGAAGCTTAAATTTATATTTTGTTGAGATACTTAAATAAACTCACTATTTAAAATTTAGATTATTAAAAGTGGACTCCAGTTCCGCATATAGTCTATTTAATGGTAGCCCCATTACATTAAAATAACATCCTTCAATCTTTTTAACACACACAGAAAACCAATCCTGTATTCCATAAGATCCTGCCTTATCAAAGGGTTTATATATTTCAATATAATACTCAATTTCATCATTTGATAAAGGTTTAATGGTAACATCGGTTTTTGAGTGGAAGGTATTTGAAATAGACTTTTGTATCCATTGTATTGAAACCCCAGTGTAAACTGAGTGAACACTGTCAGATAAATTAGAGAGCATGGAAAATGCCTCTTCAAAAGAATTTGGTTTACCTAAAATATTATCATTTAAAACAACGACTGTATCTGCACCAATCACAACTGATTCTGAATTTTTCATGCTAATTTCTTTTGCTTTTTCTTCAGCATAAAATTCTACAAATTTGTTTGGAGTTTTATCTATAGAAAAATCTTCATAAACTGAGCTTATCATTACCTCAAACGTTATTCCCATTTGTGCTAATAACTCTCTTCTTCGTGGAGAACCAGAAGCTAGAATAATCTTAGGTTTTTGTTTAAGGTTATTTAAAAATGGCAAGCCGATTGATTTTTGAGATAGTCTCATTTTCGCCTTCTGCTTTTATCCGATAAATATAGACACCATTAAATAGATCCTTACCAAATGCATCTCTACCATCCCAATAAATATGATGATATCCTACTGGAAATAATTCTGGGGAGATATCCTTAATTTTTGTTCCATCCAAAGTATAAATACTGACAGAGACCATTGCAGGTTCGGTAATTTCAAATGTGAATTTGGTATCACTTTTAAATGGATTGGGATAGTTATATACACTGAATATATTAAGTTTTGAGCTCAATAGAGCATTAAGTAAAATTTCTTTTTTGGCAGAGTTGTTAGCGTTATCCCAGCATTGAACTTCAATATGAAGAGGAAAATTAAAGTCACTTAAATTCAATAATATATTACCAGATGTAATATCATCGGAATTATATATAAACTGACTTGTTAAATAATTTATTTCACTCGTAGATAAATTTTGCATTTTTATTTCATGTCCCGGTTCTCCAGTTAGATTTATACCAGACTCATCGGTTAGTGTTAATAATAAAATGGAATTGGGGTCTATATGATCTCCATAACCAAGACTTTCATTTACACTATTTGAGAATACTATTTCAGGACCTTCAAAATCATTGTTTTGTAAATTAGTTATCACGTTAATCCCTTTTTTATACCCCAGTGCATTAAGATAGGGAAATGTTTCTGTTTGGATATACATTTTTATATCAATTTTAGAGTTATTTAAATCGAGAGGAACCCAAAAAAATCCATTGACAACCGAACTCGTGAATGAAATTTCACCTACTGATAGAATGGTTCCAGGGAGTGAATAAGAGATTGAGGACTCAACCCACCCTGAAGTTGAAAGATAGGAATATTCTCTTTCAACAATACGGTTTGATTCCCTTACAATCAACAGTCCCGTCCCACCATTGGGTGACAAATATTGTTCAGATGAAACAGACTCTGGTGTAAGTATTTCTATAGGTTCAGATATTATTAAATCAATAGGATTTTGAATAAAATTTATCATCATAGCTGGATCACCAAATAAATGAAAAACTTTTCCGGTGATGGACCCTGTCTTCACACTCTGTAACACTAATCCTAGAGGGATATCTGTAATTTCACCGCCCGGAAACATTGTCTCATATATAGATTTCAACAAGATCCAATTTGGACCTTCATAAACACTGCGCGAGGTGGTAATAATTGCAATTGCACCGTTACCCTCTAACCTGATTATATCTTCAGAGAACGCATCGTCCTCAGTATCATCAAATGCGCCCCAGGAACATGTTCCTGCAATCCAAATGGGTAATCTATTTCCTGTCTGGATCAATGAAATATCACCACGATTTTTGTCTAGCAGTCCCTCCTGGGCCCATTTATGGTAGGATCCATGGCCAATATAATTGATAATCAGTGTGCCAGATTGGATCAATTCAAAAAAATCTTCTGTAGCTTCTGGTTTTGAAACTCCGTAGAGAGATGCATCATTTGATTCAGGATATTCCATTAAATAAACTTTTTGGACATCAAATTGGGATGGAATAATATGAGATAATCTTTCAGAATAAGATATATGGGTTGTATCATTTACATGAGGTCTAGCTTCATCGTCAGCTACCAAAGTAATTTTTTGCTTCCACAATCCTAGTTCAGGCTCTGTTTCATATTGGATAAGTTTATTTACAAATGCACTGACATCTTGTGATGTTTTTGCAGGAAATCTACCTAAAGCAATTTGAGGGATACCTCCATTGAAAGTGACTAATAAATCATCAGATGCATAGTTGCCTTCGTAAAGAGTTGGCAACTCAGGCACATCACCAACCAACAAACCGTATTGAAGGTCATTTGATATAGATAGAGCATCATTAAAAAATGATTTAATTGCAAGGGGATCGACATCACCTTCTGAATATGTATGATATATTGAATCTGTAGAAATAAAAATTGTATTGAGTGGTAAAACTAAGGAGCTATTTCTATGTTGAATTAAGGGGCTCAAATGTGAATTATAATCTGAAGAGCCAATCATAATGTAATCAATATTTTCAGAAATATGATTAAGTGTAAATGATGGAATATCATTTAGAGTTTTATTCCTAGTTAAAGGTAAATAGCTAATCCAATTTTTTGAAATATCCCAATTGACCACACGGTGTTTTAAAAATGACTCAGTTTGATATGGAATTTCGGATTCGAAAGAAAACATTGAATCATCAAAATAAACATTTACTATTACCTCTTCATAGGCAGTCCCATCTATATCCAATGGAGATAGAGCCAAAGTACCCGTTTCCAATCCTTTCAGATTTTGAAATTGAAGCCAATCTACACCTCTAGGAAAATCGGAGCTTGGTATGTTTTGTATCATAATAGGATTTGAATAGCTAAAATCAAAATATGGTTTGTGTGAATGAGGGAGACCAATAATACAGTAAAATACTTCTATCTCATTTAAAGATTTTGCTTTAGAAATATATTTTAATTTTAAATGGACTCTAGAAGATTCTATAATTGACCATGAGCCTTGTGCAATCACAGCTGAGACAAGTATTGTGAACTGGAGTATAAAAAATAGGCGGCGCATATACACTAAATTTAGCAAATATTGATATTATTCAGATTGGATATAAGTTACTATAAAAATTAAATTCTATCGCGGAAAAACCTTATTTATTTTATAATTAAACCATCTTAATAGTTATGTTCGATTTATCAACAATTAAAAGTTTCTATTCACAATATACATTCACCTTAGGAAGTATTAGGGAATATCTTAAAAAACCACTGACATTAACAGAAAAAATTTTATATTCACATCTATCAGAAAGTAACACTATGACTGAATTTATTAGAGGAAAAGATTATGTCTTTTTTTCCCCTGATAGAGTAGCCTTACAAGATGCAACTGCACAAATGGCGCTGCTCCAATTTATGATGTCTGGTAGAAAAAAGGTTGCTGTACCTTCTACAGTTCACTGTGACCATCTGATTCAAGCACAAACCGGAGCAGAAGAGGATCTCTCAACCGCCAAAGATTCAAACTACGAGGTATATAAATTTTTGGAGTCAGTTGCTAATAAATATGGTTTGGGATTTTGGAAACCTGGAGCAGGTATTATTCATCAGGTTATTATGGAAAATTATGCTTTTCCAGGCGGAATGATGGTTGGTACAGACTCTCACACTGTTAACGCAGGTGGTTTGGGGATGATAGCAATTGGAGTCGGGGGCGCAGACGCAGTTGATGTTATGGCAGGAATGCCCTGGGAGTTACGTTTCCCTAAGTTAATTGGGGTGAAATTGGAGGGTCAATTAAATGGATGGACATCAGCAAAGGATGTGATTTTAAAATTAGCAGGAATATTAACTGTTAAGGGAGGTACAGGTTCAATTGTAGAGTACTTTGGACCGGGTGCAGACTCAATTTCATGTACGGGCAAAGGGACAATTTGTAATATGGGAGCGGAAATTGGAGCTACAACATCAATATTTGGATATGATGATAAAATGAGCGAATATCTCAGAGGAACTGGAAGAGCTGAGATTGCGAATATTGCTGACCCACTAAAAAATGATTTAAGGGGAGATATTGAATGTTATGAAAATCCAGAAAATTATTTTGATGATGTAATTCATTTAAATCTATCTACACTTGAGCCACATATTAATGGTCCTTTTACACCAGACCTAGCGACTCCCATTTCAGAATTTGGTTCTACTGTCAAAGAGAAGGGATGGCCCCAAAAGCTAAGCGTAGGTCTAATCGGCTCCTGCACCAACTCTTCCTATGAAGATATTACAAGAGCAGCCTCAATAGCTCAGCAGGCTTTGGACAATAATTTATCGATAAAATCTGATTTTACAGTTACCCCAGGGTCTGAACAAATTAGATATACAGTGGAACGAGATGGATATCTTGATATATTTGAAAAATTAGGTGGGGTTGTTCTTGCAAATGCCTGTGGTCCATGCATTGGGCAATGGAAACGACATGGTGCTGAGAGACAGGATAGAAATTCAATTCTCACTTCTTTCAACAGAAATTTTGCAAAACGAAATGACGGAAATCCTAACACACATGGATTTGTTGCATCTCCGGAGATAGTGACTGCTATGACAATTGCAGGAGATTTAACCTTTAATCCTATGAAAGACCCTCTAATAAATAATGAAGGTAATAAAGTTTATTTGGAAGAACCGAAAGGGATTGATCATCCTCATAAGGGCTATACTGTAGAAGACAGGGGCTTTAAACATCCCTCTAAAAATGGTCAGAATATCGAAATTAAAATTAATCCAGCCTCTGAAAGACTGCAGTTGTTAAAGCCCTTTAAACCTTGGGAAGGTAAAAATTTGACTGGACTGAAACTGTTGATTAAGGCAAAGGGAAAATGTACGACTGATCACATATCAATGGCAGGCCCATGGCTGAGATTCAGAGGGCATTTAGATAATATATCCAATAACTGTTTAATTGGTGCGATTAATTCATTTAATGGCAAATCTAATTTGGTTCTCAATCAGCTTACAGGAGAGTATGGTTCAGTACCAGATGTACAACGCCACTATAAACAAAATGAAATTGGAACAATAGTAGTTGGAGATGAAAATTATGGAGAGGGCTCATCTAGGGAACATGCTGCAATGGAGCCAAGGCATCTTGGAGTGAAAGTAGTTTTAGTAAAATCCTTTGCTCGGATACATGAGACAAATTTAAAAAAACAGGGGATGCTTGCGTTAACATTTGCTCAAACATCAGATTATAAATTGATTAAAGAAGATGATGAGTTTGAAATTACTGATTTAATTTACTTTTCACCTGGGAAAAATCTTACTATTCTTATTAGACATTCAGATGGCAGCAAAGATAAAATTATATGCAACCACAGCTACAATAAGGCACAAATTAACTGGTTTAAATCTGGCTCTGCTTTAAATCTATTGGCAGGGGAAAATATATGAAAGTATTGATTTCTGATCCTATATCAGAGCTGGGATTAGAAGTTTTAAAAAAAGCAAACCTCACTATTGATTACCTACCGGAATGGACATTGGAAGAGTTAAAAACACATGTAGCGGATGCTTCTGCTTGGATTGTCAGAAGCGGAACAAAGATAAATAAGGAGCTTTTGGATACGACAGAATCTCTTCAGATTATAGGTCGAGCAGGGGTGGGAGTTGACAATATTGATATTCCGGCTGCAACTAGAAAAGGAATTGTTGTGGTTAATACACCTGAGGTTAATACTATCTCTGCAGCAGAGCATACAGTTGGTATGATGTTAGCTTTTTCTAGAAATATCCCTCAAGGGCACTCTTCTGTAAAGGCAGGAGAGTGGAACAGACACGCTCTAGTGGGAATAGAGTTGAAGGGAAAAACACTTGGAATAGTAGGGTTTGGTAAAATTGGGAGAGAGGTCCATCGTAGATGTAAAGCCTTTCAAATGAAAATTTTAGGATATGACCCTTTTTTAACTCAAGATATGATAAATCCTGATGAAGTTACTCTTGTGGACTTAGATACCCTCACTCGTAAGTCTGATTTTATAACACTTCATTTACCAATAAACAAAGAAACGCTTAATCTATTTGATTTAAATCGATTAAAAATGATGAAATCAACTGCTGTTATTATAAATGTAGCAAGAGGAGGAATTATCAATGAAGAAGAGCTAGCGCTAGCATTAAATGAGCAAATTATAGCTGGGGCCGCATTGGATGTTTTTTCTGTTGAGCCTTTGAAGCATGAGCATCCATTAGTCAAAGCAAAAAATATTATTTTTACACCACATTTAGGGGCTTCTACCCATGAAGCTAAAGAGGGTGTCTCCATAGCGGTGTGTGAATCTGTTCTAGACTATTTAGATAAAGGTAAATTATCAAGTGCACTCAATTTTCCAATTTCTAATTTTGAAAATTTAAATAATATTTCTCCATATCTAGAATTATCTGAAAAGCTTGGTATGACTCAAGGATATTTCAATGACGGTGCTGTTTCAGCTATAAAAATAGAGTGTGCAGGGTCAATTAATGACACACACCCGCTAACATTATCATTTTTAAAGGGATTTCTATCCAGAAGGGTCAGCGAGAGATTGAATTTAATTAACGCTGAAACAATTGCTAATGATATGGGTATAACAATAGAAAAAGGAGAATCTTCTGATACAGGAGGATATACTAATTTGATCAGGACGACAGTTGTAATGAAAAATTTCTCTTCTTCCATACATGGAACAGTCTTTGATTCAAATAGAGTGAGTTTTGTTCGCTTCATGGGATATGATCTTGATATCGAACCGAAGGGAACGATTTTGTTTATTAAAAATAAAGATGTCCCAGGAGTTGTAGGTAAAGTAGGAATGTTATTAGGAGAAAGCAGAGTCAATATTGGAATCTACTTGTTGAGCAGGAAAGAGGATGGTTTTGCAATGAGCGCTATAAGGGTTGATAACGAAATTTCTGAGGAAACTTTTGATACATTAAAAGAGTTGGAAGAAATCGTGTTTTTACAACAGATTCAATACTGAATGTGAGTATTTTACTGATATAATTCAAAGAAGGAAAATATTTGTGTGAAAAATTTGAAAAATAATATATAGTATGTCAAAACTATTTGATGAATTAAAGGAAACTGTTAAGGAGTGGACTTCTGTCGCTGTAGAAAAAGCAGAGGAAGTAGGTAAAATTGCTGTTTCAAAGACAGAAGAGGTAACTAGGATCAGTAAAATAAAATTGGAAGTCCACCAACATGAAAGGGACCTCTCTAAATTATATGAGAAGTTAGGAAAATTTGTTTCTGTTCATGCAAAGGAAGAAAATATCGTGAATTTTACTGGGAATTCGGAGTTTTTTGAATTTGTCCAAAAAGTGGATGATCTACAAGCATTAATTCAAGATAAAAAAAATGATATCCAGCGTGTAAAAGATGAATACAAGTTAGATGAAAGTGATATCTCGACTGTGGATGATGTTGTAGAAGAAAAGGTAGAAGAATCTCTCAAGCCTGAAGACCAACCTGAAAATCATTCTGAATAATAAATAATTAGTTTTATTTTACAATAAATTGAATATTTTATTAAACTAAAAGAAGGAAAGTCTGAAAACCATCAATTTATTATTGATTGTATAAAAATCTAACTCCTCGTAATATCGCAGGATATTTTATATTAATATTTATGAAAATACGGAACAAATCGATTCTTATTCAAAGTGAGGGGGAAAATAGGTTAATCCAGTGGCACTTTACTCTAAAAAAAATAGCAGGAGTATTATCTATAATATTATGCCTAACTGGTGCCATTATTTTCTTCACTGCAGATACAATTACAGAATACTTTTATAAATCAAAAATTGAAAAAATTAGATCAAATTATTCCCATTTAAACACTACGCTTACCGATTTAGAATCCCAATTAAATTTGTTAAATGAAAAAGTTATTGAGTTGGAGGAACAGGAGACCAAACTAAGAATGGTTACCGGTCTCCCCGTTATTAATAATGATTTTCGAGAAGTAGGAATTGGGGGAGTAAGATTAAATGAAAACTTTGATATTTTTCTACCGGGTTTTGAAAAAAGCTCTGATGTCTCGAATCTTGAGCGTGATATTGAAACGCTCGTTAGGAAGGTAAAGCTAGAGCTGAGTAGTTTTGATGATATCCATCAAAAAATCATCAATAATAGAGAAAAGCTGAAATATATACCCTCAATCAAACCAGTTGAGGGAGGGTATTTAAATTCGGGATATGGTTACAGGAGAGACCCATTCGATGGAGCGCGAAGGTTTCACCATGGACAGGATTTTTCAGTTTTTAGTGGTACCCCCATTCAGTCACCAGCAAATGGTACAGTCAAGCGAACCGGTTATAGAGGCGGCTATGGAAAATATATTGTTTTAGATCATGGGTATGGATATGAAACAAAATATTTACATTTATCAAAAATTAATGTAAAGAAGGGACAGTCAATTACCAGAGGTGAAATTATTGGTGAGTCTGGCAATAGCGGAAGGTCTACAGCACCTCATCTGCATTATGAGGTATTATACAATGGTACTCCCCAAAATCCACTTGATTTTTTCTATAGAGGATAGTTTCTGATTGGACTTATAAAACACTTTAATAAACAATGAATAAATCCTATTATTTAGAAACTTATGGATGTCAGATGAACGTTGCAGATTCTGAGCTCATTGAAAAATTGTTACACAGTGAAGGTTATAAGCAAACTGATCAAATGGAAAAAGCAGATGCAATATTCGTTAACACCTGTGCCATCAGAGATCATGCAGAGCAAAAGGTACATTCAAGGTTAGGACTGTTCAATAGAGTAAAACGGGAAAACCCAGGTGTAATAATTGGTGTCCTAGGTTGTATGGCTCAAAATCTAAAAGATGATATATTAACTAATAAACCCTATGTAGATATCATTTTAGGTCCTGATGGTTATAGACGATTACCGGAATATCTAAAACGAAATAATAAGAAAAAACATATTGTTGATACTAAACTGTCTAGATATGAGGTTTACGATGATCTCTTCCCCAGCAGAAAGGAAGGGATAAATGCTTGGGTTTCTATTATGCGGGGTTGTGATAAATTTTGCACATTTTGTATTGTTCCTTTTACAAGAGGGAGGGAGCGCAGCAGAAGTATAGATAGCATTATTGCCGAAGTGTCTCAAGCAGTGTCAGATGGGTTTGTAGAAATTACATTGTTGGGACAAAATGTAAATTCTTATCAATTTAATTCTATCGGGTTTACTCAGTTATTGGAGGCAGTCTCAGAGGTCAAAGGAGTACAGAGAATCCGCTATACATCCCCCCATCCTCAGGATGTAACGGAAGAACTATTGGATATTATGGCATCGCGAAATAATATTTGTAATTCAATTCATTTCCCTCTTCAGTCAGGCTCTGATCGAATATTGAAGCGGATGAATCGTACATACACACAAAATCACTTTCTTGCACAGGTTACAATGATGAGGGACAAAATTCCTCATATTGGGATCTCTACCGATATAATAGTTGGTTTCCCAGGAGAGACAGAGACTGATTTTCAGGAAACATTGAACGTTATGAATGAGGTACAATTTAATTCAGCATTTACCTTTAAATATTCTGGGAGACCATTTACCAAAGCTGTAGAGTACCCTGACCATATATCTGAAAACGTTAAACAAGAGAGACTTGAGAGACTCATTCAACTGCAAAAGCAGCATACATTAAATAAAAATTCAGATTTAATTGGGACGGCTCAGCCTGTCCTTATTGAAAAAGAAAGTAAAAAATCCTCATCTCATTGGGCAGGTAGAACTGATACAAACAAATGGGTCACATTTAAAAAAGAAAGCACTAAAATCAAGCAAACTGTAGATGTAGATATATTGAAAACATCAGGTATCAGTTTACATGGAGAGATATCTTGATAATAGCTATGGATATGTATGAAACTAATTAAAATATTTTTAGGGCTTATAATAGTTTTTAGTCTATTGCTGGTTCTCGTGGAAAATACAGACACGGTTAAAGTTAACCTTATATTAACTGAATTTCCGGAGACTAAGGTAGCTGTACTAATCCTTATTTCTGTAGGTCTTGGAATATTAATTGGATATGGATTAACTGTATTTACACTTATTTCAGTAAAGTCAGAGCTGAGATCTCTTAAGCATAAAAATCAATCCATAGCTGATGAATTAAATGATCTGAGAAATGTAGCGATTGAACCTGATATCTATGATGCTGAAAGTGAAGAGTAATCATATTGGTTATATCAACCTATATATCATCTGGAATTTTACTTTCCAGTTTAGTTGGAATTTCATTATTTAGGCGATTATCCAGAAAAGCTAAAAAACCGGAGCACCTATATATCGAAGCTCTTCACTGCCTGATCAGGGATGATAAACACAACGCTATTTCTCTCCTGAGAGAGGTGGTTAAAAAAGACTCTGATCACGTAGATGCTTACCTTCTATTAGGTAATACAATACGGGATGAGTTTCCGGAGCAGGCGGTAAAAATACATCAATCTCTTACGGTCAGACCGGGACTATCAAAAACAATGATAGTTGAGATTCACAAGTCGCTTGCTGAAGACTATCACACACTAAATAAAATTGATCTGGCCAAGAGAGAATGTGAAAAAATCCTAAAACTAGAGCGTCGAAATAAGTGGGCGGTCGATTTGCTGTTAATTCTCTCCGAAACTGAGCGAGATTGGAAAAAAGCAGAACACTGGAGTCGATTATTAAAAAAAATAAATAGAAAAAGGAGTAGCTCTGATCCAGAGAAATACCATATTCATTTAGGAGAAGATAAATTGAACTCCAGAGATCTATCCGGTGCTGAATCAGAATTTAAAAACGCAGTAAAAATTAATCCTGACTCACCATATCCATATTTTTATTTAGGAAAAATTGATATGGAAAACGGAAAAAAAGAAGCAGCTCTTCATCAGTGGAAACAGTATGTTACTTTAACTCCCAACCCCAAGTTAGGAATTTATAAAGAAATTGAAGGCCTCTTATTTGAATTAAACCGTTACTCTGAGATAGAGGGTCTCTATAGAAAAATTGTTGAAAAATATCCTCAGAATAAAGAGGCCATGGTTCGAATGGCTAACCATTTGATAGAAAAAGGTGATAGAGATAAGGCACAAACATTTCTCGAACAATTAAAAGAGGAATCATTGACTAAAAATTTATTAAAACATAAAATCAGTCTCCCTGAACAAACAGATGTCTCGGTTGTCTCAGGTGTAGACTCTCTGATAAAATCCTCTCTGGAATTAGACCAGTGATATATCAAACTCTCTTTATTATTTTGGGATTACTATCATATGGGGTAACCCAGAGCTTAGACTCTCTATCTATTCTAGCTGAAAAAGGAGAGTTAAAAAAAATTAAACAGATATTACCTAAACTAAAAAAAAAGTATCCAAAAGATCCCGGGGTTCTCTATTATACAGGAGCTACTATGATGGATGGAGAGTCCGCTGTTGAGATCTATAGAGAAATTATCAAGAAACATTCAAAATCTATTTATGCTGAAAAAGCATCCAATAAAATTGGACAATATCTTTATGCTCTGGGTTTATATGGTCAGGCATCGAAACACCTTAAGAAAAATATATTTAGATATCCACGGTCTAAGGATTTATCTAAAACTATAGGGATGATGATTCGAAGCTATGACGCTACAGGTGAGTTAGATTCTGCCCAGTGGGCTGTCAACAAATTCTTTAAAAAGTTTCCAAATTATTATTTAAAACAAAGTGATTTGGGATATTATCCTAAATCCATCAGGGGACTTAAAATTCAAACTAATAAAGCAGCGATCAATGAAATAGCGAATAAGGTAGGAGATTGGATGATTCAGGTAGGTGTGTTCGGTGTTAAGCAAAACGCTGCTAACCTCTCAAAAAAATTGCGAGCTAGTGGTTACTCTGTATCTGTAAACAGTCTCCCTAAAAATAAATCATTATTTGCAGTTAGAGTTGGGCCATTTGAGAGTCGAAAATTTGCAAAAGAAATGGCTGTAGAATTGAGAAATAATTTTGAATTAGATTATCAGATAATTAGACAATAATATTAAGGGAATGAGTGTGAGGCTGGTGCCCACTGCGGTCTTCAAAACCGTTGTCCTGATGATAAATCGGGAGCTGGGTTCGATTCCCAGGCGTTCCCGCCATTTGAAATCGTCGGTAAGTGCAAATATTTTAGCATTTACCGACGATAGCCTTCCTTAATTGCTGGTGATTTTGAGTGCAGTTAATTGTACTCAAATGTAGTCAAATATTACCAATTTGGTCACACCTTGGTCACGTTTTTTTTCGCTGGAATAGGATTTTGGAAGAGAGTTGCAGCATCTTTTATAGACAGCTTGATTACTGTGCTAATGGCCATGGTTTCGGGTTTAATAGTTGGATTTATCATGGCATCTAATAATCCCTATGTTGAGGATATGGTTCTTGAGATTGCAGGTCAAATTGTTGGCGTAATTGTTTCTTGGATTTATTTTGCTGCATTTGAATCTTCCGCAAAACAAGGTACACCTGGTAAAATAGCTTTAGGTATTATTATTACTGATTTAAACGATAATAGAATTTCATTTGGTAAAGCCTCAGGCAGATATTTTGGTAAATTTATATCATCATTAATTATTGGTATTGGATTTTTGATGGTTGCTTTCACTCACAAAAAACAAGGATTACATGATATGATGGCAGGCTGTTTAGTAAAGAATAAAAACGGGTCATTGCCAACTACGAATAAATCTTTTGCCAAAACTTCTAAAGCTTCATCTATATCCTATACGAAGGGTGATCTCTATAATACCTAATCTAATATAGAATATTTTGAATTCATACGAGTGTAGGATCATCAGATAATTATCAAATAATATATAACAAACCGCAGCACAACACTTTTATTAATCGCTACACTCTTTGTGCTTTTTGTTTCCACCTCTTTGTAAAAAAAGGTGATAGCGAAAATTGAGGTGAGAAACATTTATGTGATAGTGGGTAGATTCGGATATGGACTTTAAAGGAGAAAGAGTGCAAATTTTCACTGATGGTGCGTGCAAGGGAAATCCAGGTGTGGGTGGATGGGGCGTCCTCATAAAGTCAGGCGAACATGAAAAAGAGTTAAATGGCTATGAGCAACTAACAACCAACAATAGAATGGAATTAATTGCTGTAATAGAGGGAATAAAATCAATAGATACAAATACAATAGTAGAAGTAACAACTGACTCAAAATATGTAAAAAATGGAATAAGTGAATGGATCTTTAATTGGAAGAGAAACAACTGGAAAACTTCAGCAAAGAAGCCTGTAAAGAATAAAGAGCTATGGCAGAAATTAGATAGCTTAGTTCAAAAATATAATATTAAATGGATATGGGTAAAAGGCCACTCTGGTCATCCGGGTAATGAGAGAGCTGATGAATTAGCTAACGATGCTGTTAGAGAATACTATGATATATCAGTATCAGATGAATAAAAAGAATCCTGTTGAAATTCAGTTATCTCTTTGTATGATAGTGAAGAACGAAGAGAAAAATCTGAGCTCATGTTTGGAAAGTGTTAAAGATATTGTGGATGAAATGATAATCCTCGATACAGGTTCTGATGATAATACAGTCCGCATAGCGGAAGAGTATGGAGCAAAGGTTCACCACTTCAAGTGGTGTGATGATTTTTCAAGAGCCCGAAATGAATCGATAAAATATGCAAAAGGGAAGTGGATATTGTGGATGGATGCAGATGAGCGATTGAACAGCAACTCTAAAGATGAGCTAAGATCTATATTGAAAACCTCACACCGCCCTCTGGGAGTAAACGTTACAATAAAAAATATCTCAAGTAATCAAATAAGATATGGCAGCGCGTACAGGATGTTTTCTAATCATTTTAGCATTCAATTTAGAAACATAGTTCACGAACAGATATCCTACAGCTTGAAAGAAATGAAAGCTGAGATTTTAGATTCAAATATAATTATTGACCATTTTGGTTATGACGCAGATAAGTTTGACCAGAAAAAGAAACGAAAGAGGAACTTGCCACTACTCCACAGAATGATTGAGGACAGTCCAAAAGATTTTTTCCCACAGTTTTTATTGGGTCAACATTATTCAGGTGATAAAAATACTCAAGATAAAGCAATTTATCATTTAACTAAATTTTTAAAGCTAAACTCAGGAGAAACTCAGTTAATTGCCAGTGCATATACAACGCTCGCGGATATTTATTTATCAAAAAATGATTTAGATAATGCGAAAACTCAGGTTGAGAGGTCCTTAGAGTCGGCTCCCAATCAGTTTGTAGCACACTATCAATTCGCAAAAATTGGATTTGCTCAAAAACAATATCAAATAGCTATAGATCATTTAGAAAAACTATCTAGAAAGATTGAGAGGGCTAAGAGTTCTAAATCAGGAAATGCGCTAGATAGTGTCTTTTCAATCAATCATATAAAAGGTTTTTCCATAAAAATAAATATGTTCAACTTGAATAGAGAGCTCTCTCTAAATTTAATGATTGACCTTTGGAGTGCTTGTGGCGGATATGATGAGATGAAACAAATCTTCTATGAGTGGGATGATATTGAGAGAGATAAATTTATTGGTTCAATTAAAGACTCTGAATATACTGGCCCAGATTTAAATGTATTATACGAGATATGTGGTTTTCTATATTTATTAAAAAGTGACTATGAGAATGCACTACCTATTTTTCAAAATTTAGTAGATAATAACCACAAAAATACCTATACAATAAAGACACTAGCTGGAATATATGCAAAAAAGGGTAGAATGGATAGAGCTTCAGAGCTATTGACCTCTATCGCATGAGTACCAACATTTCACTATGTATGATTGTAAGAGATGAAGAAAAATCTCTTCCTCTGTGCCTTAATAGTGTTAAAGATGTCGCAGATCAAATCGTAATTGTTGACACAGGCTCATTAGATAAAACAATTAAAATTGCGAGATCTTTTGGTGCAGAGGTATATAATTATGAGTGGAGTGACCATTTTGCAAAAGCTAGAAATGAATCCATAAAATATGCTAAAGGAGAGTGGATATTATGGATGGACGCGGATGAGACTTTGGACCAGAGCTCAATCTCAGAATTAAAACAAATAACAGGTAATAATAATAAAAATTATTTTTATAGCATCAAAATAAGCAGCAAAAATGAATTTGAAAATAAGGTCACATATTCAGATGCACATAGACTATTTCCTAATGGACTAGATATTCAATTTGAAAATCGTATCCATGAACAAATATATAATTCGGCAATAGATGCAGGATTAAAAGAGGTGATTTCAGAGATGCATATAATTCATGAAGGATATAACCTTTCAGCAGAAGAATATCGTAAGAAGTTGATCCGAAATCTTCCAATACTGGAAAAAATGGTTAAAGAGAAAAAAGACTATGCGTATGCTCACTATACATTAGCGCAAAATTATAGCGGATTGAAATATCATGAAAAAGCTATAGATCACTTTAAGATTGCAATAAAATCTGGAAATTTAAATAGGCATCTCCATGTGAGCGCATTAAATGTATTGGCACAAACATTTTCGTTTTTAGGAAATTGGGAGAAAGCAGAACAATCCTCTAGAAGGTCTATTGAATTAGAGCCTATTCAATCGGGGGGTTATTATATGCTATATAAATGTTCAGAAAATAAAAAAGATTACCGTCTCTCAATAGAATACCTTACCAAACTTTTGGAAAATACCAAGAGGATGAACTCTTCAAATGAGATGGTTAGAAATGATAAGTTAATTTCTGAACAAAAAATTTTAAAAACGATTGCCAACACATATATAAAAGTAGGTAATTATCACAAAGCGCTGGAGTCTTTTATACAATTAGATGGAAAAGAGTTTTCTAAATCAATTTTAGGAAAGATAATTGAAATATCTTCTAAACTGCAGGAGTGGAATAAGTTAATTCAAATATTAATTAAATATATTGATGATAATAAAGAAGTTGATTTAGATATATATGATATTTTAGGTCAATCATATATAAAGACAAACCAGCTGAATAAAGCTCTAAATCTGTATCTAAAAGTGGATAAGAATTATGGGGCAGATATAACCATTTTAAAAAGAATCTCTGCGCTTTATGCAAAAAAAGGTAACAGAGAGAAAGCTGAAAAATATATATTAAAGCTTAATAGCTTATTATAAATATTAATGTATAGTTATTAATATATTGTTTTTATTATCATTATTTATATTTAGTTATATAATGATATTATTATTACACATTAATCATATTTATCGATGTTTTGCACTGTTTTTAATTTATTATTGATTTATTTATATAAATATTTATCATTTTTATTAAAGTTTATTGTTTTTAGTGCCGATACTCTAATTGAGCCATAAAGCTCAAAGAGAAAAGAGATAAGATATCCGCAGTGATTTTTTATCTACAAGTTAATTTAATGACTCAATGACAAGGATGTCATCGAACAAATAAGCACGGAGGTTTAAAATGAGTCTTTTCAAAATACATGCGAATACATCGGCGTTAAACGCTTTGAATTCCCTTTACCGATCAAATAGTGAAATAAGCGTTGCTCAGTCACGGCTTGCTTCAGGGAAACGAATTAATACAGCAAAAGATGATACTGCCGGTTATGCAATTTCACGCTCCCTAGAGTCTAGATCTTTAGGATTAAGAGCAGCTTTAAGCAATGTGCAGAATGCAAAAAGCATCCTTGCCATTGGAGAAGGTGGTTATCAAGCCCAGATGGATGTATTGATGACTATAAAAAATAAAACAGTACAATCTGCAGATTCAAGTCTGAATGATGATCAACGTACCGCTATCAGGAATCAGGTTAAAGAGCTGTTAGATGAACTAGATGATATTGCTGTCCAAGCTAAATGGAATGGAGATAATATCTTTGGTAGTACTTTTACGTTTCATGTGGGGTCAGATGAAGATGATAATCTTGCAATAGCCCTCTCTGATTCGTCATCCGAGGCCATAGGCGGAACTACGGATTTATCCAGTATGGGTACAACTGGCGATGTCTACTCGCTTGAGGATACAGTCAAATCAAATCTCGCCATTGGAGCTGTAGATGATGCAATTACTGCCCTGGCAAATGTAATTCAAGGAATTGGTGATACAATCATCAGACTTGGTCTGAAATCAGATGCACTATCTATAACTGCAAAAAACACTGAAGCCACACTAAGTGATTTCGAAGATGCCGATATGGCACATGAGCAGATACAATTCCTAAAGCATCAGATCGTACAGCAGACAGGCATATCAGCACTGAGTCAAGCTAATTCAGCTCCTCAGATAGTCCTCTCATTGTTCCGATAAATTGATTAGAGATGAACTACGGGGAAGGCAATAAATAGAGTTCTTCCCCTTCATTGAATATTAAAATCAATTAAAGGAGCAAAATATGAGAGAAGGAATCTTAGGAATAAAGGAAGTCGCAAGTTACCTAAAAATCAAACAACAGACGGTTTATCGGTTAGTAAAACAGAGAAAGATTCCTGCTTTAAAGATTGGAGGTCAGTGGAAAGTCAAACAAGAACACCTGGATAAGATGTTTGACGAAATGCTGCAGGACAAATTAAAAGAATTCCAATTGTAAACTGAAAAGAAAAATAGGTAGCACACTGCAAAAAGCCCCCTCAATATGTAGGGGGCTTTTATTATTATATATAATTAACATTTAATTTTATACTATTTTATTATATTTTAAAGATTTTAACTGTATATAAATAAATATATACTATTATTAGTATATAATATTTAATTATATTGATTATTGCTGAATAGCGTTATTTATTTTTATTGATTATTATTAATTACTAGTAAATAATCCATAAATTTTATCAATTTTCATAATCTTCCGATAATGTTGTCAATGAATAAAGGGCTAGAAATAGCTACAAAAGGGATTTTCCCTTTTAGTGATAGATAAATAATTAAACGGAGGAATAAAAATGAGTCTTTTCAGAATTGGAGCTAATATCCA
>CEUS01034541.1_pt1 | contig 32690 bp, 61 predicted proteins | sample 427031 | NCBI WGS metagenome assembly CEUS01 (sample SAMEA2622837, study PRJEB7988) | marine metagenome | biome: marine biome (ENVO:00000447); feature: marine epipelagic mixed layer (ENVO:xxxxxxxxx); material: "saline water (ENVO:00002010), including plankton (ENVO:xxxxxxxx)" | depth 140 m | reverse complement strand
ACAGAAGATTCCCAATAAATCGGCAACGGCATTATTACAATGCCGATGGCACTGGTTTCTATGTCATGGATCTTTACCAAATCACCCACCTTCACTTATCACCTCCAAATCACGGATACACATCCACTTATCGTTTTCTGGCCAGCTTTTCCAACGCACCCAGCAATGACTTGCCCCCTCTCCATAGATCGACATGATGATCCCTAATTTATAGTTTCCCTTGTGAGGTACACCATCTTTAACTCTTACCAGATCGCCCACTTTCACCTATCACCTCCATGTGTGACTCATGGCACAACTGCACAGCAGTCCCATCATCAAACCCCCACCAGTAGACCTTCCATTGTCCCTTGGGAGTGTCATAAGCCTCCACAATAATCCCATGAACCTCGTCTGTTATCAAAGACCTAACCAAGTCACCGACCTTCACTGACCACCTTCCATGTTTTTGAGTTACACCAGCGAGTTTTAACGCCGGTATGCAAGCTAACGGCACGAATTTGTTGAAAAGCACCGAACAAATCGCTCAGAGTGCGAACATCTGTCACAAGCATCACCTCACCTTTATACCGCGTGTTACTGGTTATTAGATCACCTACTTTCATAATATCCTCAACTCTCTTGGGCAAAACCATCGCCTAACGTCCCACTGAGGATTGAAATCTACAAGAACGTGCGCACCATTATTATGGTCTGGATCTTGTATCTTAATAATGATTCCCAGGCGCGAAAAGGTGCCATGACCTGACCATTGTACTAAGCTACCGACTTTCATGCTGCTACCGTTGTATGACATACTTCTATGTCTACCCTGCTTTCGTATGCGTAGGCATCCCAATAGAACTCACACATTTCAGCGTATTGTTCCGATAGTGCGTCTGCGCTTAGGGTGCGGAGGATTTTGTAGTCCCATTCCCACTTGGGAATCTCATCATCCTCACCATCATAACCCATTCGATTACGCCAGAAGTCTTCCATGTCTTCACATGCGTCTGCGCCCATGAATTCCCACAAGGACTCAACGGCTCTAAGGTATGCACCTTTTCGCGTTAAGTGTGTGCTGGCACAAATGTCGCTCTCATAACATGTTGCTACTACATAAATTTTCATGCTGCTACCCTTGTGTGGATTACTTCTAACTCTACTCGATCACCCCAATCGTAAATCTCCCAATAAATTTCACACATTTCTCCATATTGGTCACATAATTGTTCGCTACTCAATGCCCGCAGCATTTCAAGATCATAAGGACACCACTCGGGCTTATCGTCATCTTCTCCAAAGCCATATTCTTCCCAAAACTCTTCCATTGTCTCAAAGTTGTCTATGTTCATACATTCGTATAACTCTGTAACAGCTTGAAGGTATGCGCCTTTTTTCGTTAAGTGTGTGGAAGCGTATAATTCGCTCTCATAGTATGATGATACTACCCATATATTCATTGTTTGTACTCCTAATTTGTATATACATTATAGCATAAGAAAAAAATTTTAGCAAGGAAAAAATTGTCAAGAAAATGTCAATCATACTCATCGAAATCATACCAATCATCTATGTGATCAGGGTGTTCTTGCCAGTAAATTCCATCAATATAAGTTGGAATTCGATCCTCAATCTCGTTCATACGCTGGCGATGGATCATTTTTTGAGTATGCTCTTGTCTTCTGGTTCTGTTTTCATCTTCTATTCTTGCCGCTTCTTCATCAATTATTCGTTGATTTTCAACTTTTATACCTAACTCTCTTCGCCTTTCTGTCAACAAATCCAACTTCGCCTCTAACGGATGAGGATCGCGAACACATCCATGCCGCAGGCGAAGTTTGTGCCATTCGTCTTTTGTGAGCTTAGGACTATCGCCTATGATCGTATTGATTTCTTTTATTTGCTTATTTATATCTTCAATTTGTGTGTGCATAACTGCCTTCTTTATTGTTATAGTTAAAATGTCTACCACTCCAGGGCGCGGCGAACACCTGCTGCGCCCCATGCGAAATCACCCCGTTCTTCAACGTCCTGGGCTTCTTCCCCCATGCGAACGAAGCGATAATGTCCGTCCAAGTCTTCATCATCGCACTGACTCATAAAATCCTCGATAGCTCGAATATCCTCATAGCTATCGTACCACTTTAACCATGACCAGTTGAACAGCATCGATCCCACTTCTTCGTAATCTTTTTCAAAATGATCACGATGCACGAAGCACAATTCCCTGGCTTTTGGTACTCTCGCCAGTGTAGTAAGAAACAGCGGCATAGCTTCCTTGCCAACGATTAAAAGAACTTCTGAACGATAACCCATGAAAAAACTCCTATCTCTGAGGTATGTATATAATGTATCATGCCAGTACAAGACTGTCAACAAAAAGACTGTCAACAAAATGTCAAGAACCATTGACAAGCTCGCACTGCCACGAAACCCATTCAACCTCACCGCCATTGCAGAGGACTATAATGTCAGCCCATGTAGTGTAGCGAGATTGCGGGTTAGGACGCAAATAGATACCGACGAACTTGCGGTCATCGGCGTGATCGGTCCATTGAATAAGATCGCCGGGCTTAAACGTGTGACGGCTCATACAACCCCCTCTCTCACAATGCGGCGGCGATTGTTCTTTGCACCATCACTTTCAGCCTCTTTATCAATCTGATCCTTAGTAAGCAGCAACGAACGAGCCTTAAACCATTGGCTATAATTGGGGGGATGAGTCTGAACCAAAACAAATGTGTAAGCCGACTGATCGCCCACTTCATAGTTTAAGACGATGCCGGGTTTGCGTTTGGAATCTCGAAAGCACCAGTACCACACCAAACCCCCTATATTTATCTCACCGAATCGAGCATGTAATGTCATAAAAAACTCCCGCTATATACAATGTATCACATCGAAAGGGGAGTGTCAAGGAATCGGCTGTCAAGAGAATGTCAAACGTGGTGTAGAACCTCTAATTCATTATGAAAAAAAATCAATTCTTCTCTTTCCGCGAAAGTGTAAACGGTAACAAGATGAACAGTAATCACCTGATCGTCGTCCTCTATTAGCTCAAAATACATTTCCAAATCTGTGACGATCCCTAAGATCCCGTCGCAGTCTCGAACCAAATCGCCCACCTTCACCCACTTATCACCTCTAATTTTAATTGAGGCATATAAGACATATTACCATTCATCCACTTAACAAGCGCATGAAAAGTGATATTTTGATTTCGCGGGGAACGCATACGCATCTTTACCACCACACCCAATCGAGTACACCGAGAAGGAATTTTTTCCGCTCTCACTTTAACCAGATCGCCGCGTTTCATTTCTCCCTCCTTTGCGGGCATATTTTAAGTCCCGTCTATGGTATATAAACCCATCATCAGGTTTTTCAGCAGAAAACCATCGAACTGCATATGAATAACCCTTAACGCACTCCTTTTTGCTAACAATGATACCGGCTTTATTTTTTCGATGCTGCATCATCGTTAGGGTGCGACCGTGAGCCGACAGCATTACCAGATCGCCTATCTTCATCCTAATACCTCCGTATCAACCAAATCATGCCCGCGCAAATATAAATGTCTTCCTTTATATATGCCTCCATACATCAATACACATATGAAGGCGGGAGCAAGAACTGAAACAATAACACCATAACTATATTTTTTTGTATTATTGCTATATGCTTTGGTTCTTATTAAGTCACCCACATTCATTGATTTGCTCCAAAAACTTTTTTTCTATCATCTTTAAGCCCGTAGGAAAACGCACGACAACATAATCCCCCGGTGTTTCCACAACCAACCCAACATTGCCACCAAACTGTTTTTCCAGTGCCATAACATACTTAACCGCCGTCAACGCGCCGGGTACTTTGTCTTGAGTTATATTTAATTTTACTAAATCACCAATTTTCATTTATTTTTAATCATAAAAACATTCATTAACTTAAAGTCTGGTCGCCGTCCTTGCCGCGTCACCTCTCGCCAGCCACCCCTTTAATTCGGACTTCGTGTCCCGGTTTCGTCTGTGGCGTTGAAACCTCGTTATTTGTGGGGTGAGCACTAAGGTTAGCAGTTCGTTTCCCCACAGACTCCAAGCAATAAATGAATAAAATTATTTTATGATTCTCCAGGTTCAAAGTTTTCTGCTATGTATTCCAGCGTCTCTTCCACCGGAACTGTTCTTTTTTTTGGGTCGTTTATTTCTTTATGCGCTACCAATGAAATAAATAATCTTTGAGGACGTTTCAATACCCGCTCCAGCGGCGTATCATGATCCTTCGGACCCAATAAAGAAACTAATTTCTTTTGTTTACTCATTTTCCATGTTCTCCTTCGCTATCCCACTCGTCGCGTGTCTTTATTTTTCTTTTGGTACCATCTTCATTATAAAAAGCTCCCAAATATCCTTCGGGTACATTCAAAAATAAAACCCTCCACCCCATGTATTTATTAAACGGAGGGCGACCCTTCAGACCGGTCGAGTCATCAGCATTTCTTTCAATATGTAAAACAAAATGCGCCCCACCATCGTCACTTTCAAAAGTTACAATAAAATTATTATCCGTCCACTCTACTGCATCCTTGTATAAAGATGCCATTACTTCTTTTTTAGTTCCCTTCCCTTCGGGATTCCAATTTTGTTTGTATGCCATATCTTCCCCTAACTATAGCGTTTGTATATAATGTATCTCGTTTGTATAGTTTTGTCAAGAAAATAATTTATTTTTCTGCGGATTCAATTTCAACGTCATCGACCAATGGAATAACCACAGCAAAGGGTCGCGATGATTTGTTGCCCGCAAAGTATGCTCCACTTAGTGCGGTTAAAAAAACCACAATTTTAATAATATTATCCATTTTTAGCTCCTTTTTGTATGAATAGAACCTATAAATATAACATGTCTATGAAAAATGTCAACAAATTTATTGATTTTTTTTAACCGAACTTATTACACGCACATATTCGGCATCCCACGATCTGTTTTCGCCATCCAAGCCTACGTAAATCCGGCGCATTCCATTTATATCCAAATTCTCATAAACATGCGTTACAACTTTAGCGATCCCCATCTCTTCCTTCCATGGAGACAACAATACTACTAAGTCGCCTACTCGAATATTACCACCCCTAACGACCGGAATGATTGCACTCCTTGGTGCGATCTGTACTGTCGCCAACATGCTGATGATCATCATCCAGGTATTCATAATGACAAAAGTCGCTATCAATATACCAACACTTGCCATGCTTAGGGTGTATCACCAAGCTGGGTGCGTTTGGGTAATTGTCGTTTGTAGATATGTCAATGCAGATTAAACTCTCTGCCTCAATACGTTTGGCTTCGCCACTGGTTCCATTATAAAACCCCAACATATTGCCGGTAATCTTAACAAGACGATTTGTTTGTGTTTTTTTTGGCATTAAAATCCCCCAGCTTATGTCCATGGACTCAATGAGGCCACGGTTCCGGTTAAATAATCTCCGTTGCTTTTTCTTACTGCAACTTTAAGTTCGTTGGCTACTTCATCCAAGAAAAAAGTGCTCGATGTCTGAGCCATCACACGATCACCCGGCGTACTTCCCGATGGAGGGTGTGTGGGGGTATACATTTGAACCCCATCTTGATTAAGCCACAGAACCGGCACATCTGCCATTCTCTCATCCCATGTCCCATCATCCCATCCCGCATCTGGATACGTCGCCCCATTCCATCCCACATTTGAGGCACTCGCAATCGTAAAAAGAAACTCGCTGGGAGCTTGCCAGTTTTCGTATTCCGTCATGGAAAGATGGGAATAGTCCACTGTTCCCCCGAACTTATTAGGCATATGAAGATCGAACCGCCCCACCTCCCGATCAGTCTGCCGGTAAGATCCCGTCCAACTATTATTAGTATGTGTCATCTTTCGACCTTGCGGCGTGTAAGCGGCATCATATGTGATAGAGCCTACATAATCCCCGGTCTGCAACGTGGTGTGTGAAAGATTATCGAAATGATTACCGCGACCCTTTTTGAACTGTATGAGTCCACCCGTTGTCGAATCTTTGAAAATATACTGCTGGTTTCGAGCGCACTGGATGATGCCCCCTCTGCCGTTTTCGTCTTCTGTAACCGAAACATCACCACCTTCAATATTTACCCATTGAGATAAATAATCCCCATGAGCATGACGTTGGGCGTTAGTCCACAAGCGGTCCCACTGCCATGAAGTCCCGGCGGGATAGCCGCCACTTAGCGCTTGGTTTGTACCCATATAGATGCGACCGTAACGATCAATGGTTAAATTGGAGTGCTGATACTTAGATGTAATCTTATAAGCGGTGTTATCTGGGTCCCATGGGTTTCCACCGCCAAATTTATAGGAATAGTCAGTGGGAGGCACCCACTTCAATACGCTATTTCGCACGGTAAGTTCGTTATAGGGGCCGCCATATCCCGGTACTTCCGAACCGGATACTAAGGCGACAGTTTGTCCCTTTTTTGGTCCACTCGACACCACTCCAGTTATGCTACGCCACCGCCACTTTAATGGGGTCCAAGGAGCGGGAGTAGTGGGACTGCCAGACTGGTTAATTTGGAAAAACCTACTCAACATCGCCTTGAGCCAATCAATGTTTGGTGAAAATGGCATAAAATACTTCCTTATTTACTAATAAATAGGCGAATTTACAGCTATTTGCTTAGTTAAGGGATCTTTTTCCATAACTAATAACAACACTTCTCTAACATGATGAAGGACTTCATGTTCTGCGCCGTGAGCCCATGGTACACGCACGTCTATTTGTTTTACCATGTTGGCAATCAAAGGTCGCAAATCTCGATCGGTTACTAAGTACCCACAAACAATTTCATAATATAACTGATAATAAACTCTATGTGTAGCATCTGTGTGGGTGTGCGACAGGTGATGAAATTGTTCGCACATTTCTTCTAACGACAGACGAAAATCTCGTTGAGACACTGGCGACTCCTATTCTGGTTCTGCTTGTATTAGTAATGGATGCCCGTGGTTACGGGCTATTTTTACACTTTTGATCGCCTTTGTCTCCGCTATCTCGCGGGAGTACACGCCAGCGATACCCTTCCCCTGTTCGTGGACGTTCATGGTGATGGTCTTCGCATCATCCACAGACTTATGAAAGACTTCCATCAACAACGCCGCCACAAAGTCCATGGGCGTATAGTCGTCGTTCATAAACACGACCTTGAACTTTCGGGGGCGTTGGATCTTGTTCTTTTCTCGATCTTTAAGTCCAACGCCCGCACCTTCTTTGTTGTCTTTCTTTTTCTGTGTCATTAAACCCTCACTTCCTCGCGCAGCCGAACAATTATGGCATCTAACTCGTCTAACACACTATCTCTTTCAATGGTGTTTTTATAAGCTGCCAGGATGGCACCATCTACAGGAGCGTTCTCGGTGAAGCATCCTTGGATATACTCAGCAATTCTTGAAATAGTATGATTAGTGTAAGTCGAATGTTGATCACACCATTTGTGCAAATCATTAAACAGTGTCCGGTGTTCGCCCAGGCTGGCCATTCTCACCAATTCATTTAATTCCACATCCACATCTTGAATACCGCACATATAACTATAAATATCCGCACATATATTAAGTTCGGCGGTGTCCTCAGTGTTGAGTTGCATTAATCTGTTATCGTCTGCTGTATATTTTTCCATAACTTACCTCCTGTATATAATATATCACATCCCAATCTACCTGTCAAGTATTTTTCTGAAAAAGTTTATACTTAGTTATAGAATGTGGTTTTTATTATGCGTACTCTCATTGCTATCTTGTCCAAAGTCGGGTCCGACCGATGCGTTGTGCCCACGACCGAAGCAGACAGCCAGTTGGAAGGCTCCACCAATCGTGAGGATCTGCTCCAAGAGCGTCAAAGATTGGCGGAGGGTAGAGATAGCGCTAAACTTCTGGCGTGGCTTAGGACACGAATTTGGCGTTGTAAAGTATGGAGACACTACTCCGTGGTGCCTCGGGAATGAAATGATATTCTCCATCGTGATCAAGGAAGAGTCCTTTTATGATCCGCGAACCTTTGGGGAAACGATGACCAAGACGATGGGCGACAGCGTGATTGGATCGGTGGTTACCGTTCGTAAAGATCATCTTCTTCAGCCTCACATATTAGAACACGAAATAGGTCATGCGTTGGGCTATAAACATATTAAATGCCCCGGTCATATGATGCACAATTATACGGACAAGATTGGAAGCCACGATAAGGGACTCCAAAACGAATCAACCCAACCAATCAATTTCTTATTAGGCGATCGCAAACAGAAAAAGAAAAGCCAGGTTGTCCAATGTACTATTGAATAATGATGGAGCGGGTGATGGGACTCGAACCCACGACATTCACGTTGGCAACGTGATGCTCTACCAACTGAGCTACACCCGCAATGCCCTATCCGATCATCAAAACTCCATGTGGCGTTCGGACAGAAGCTTTCCACCCGTCAAAAGCTCTTGGTTGGGCTAACAAGCTGTGAATGGGCAACTCCACCGATGCTTCTATAGTGCATCTCCCGCGTTTGTGATCATACTTGGTAGTTGTAAACTCAAAGCACTCAATTTCGTGATAATGTTCATTTAGGATCTCTTCTAAATAGTCAGCGAATGTCTCATCGCGCTCGTACTCTTCCAAGTATCCACCCTCTCGTAATTGACCCAAAAGGCTGGATCCATACGAATAAACCTGCTCTCCAAAATTAGCCAGCAATTCGGCTACTTGTCTCACAATGTCTGTGTTGGCTAACACGTCCTCCCGATAATCGTCCATGTAGTGAAAAACCTCTCCATGATCTTCACAACTCAGGGACACCATCGTATCTTCTGCAAGCTCTAAATGCTGCAAGGTTCGGGCAACGTCCATCACTAACGCCCTTTGTGCATGTTCTCAAGACTGGTGATGTCGCCGGCCACATCGGATTTGAAACGGTTTACTTCACTTCGCAAAATGTGAATCTCGTCGACCAATTGATTGATGCGGCTACTCATGGTGCTAACGGTCTTCCGTAGCTCCTTCACCTCGTTGTTAACTTGTTTGATTGTGCTCATATCTTCTTGCTCCTTGGTTGTTGATGAAGATGAATTAATGGGAATGGAGGGATTTGAACCCTCACGCTTAAAAAAGCCACGGATTTTAAGTCCGATGTGTCTGCCGAATTCCACCACACTCCCCTTCCTATATAATATAACCTATATGCTGATGAATGTCAACTACTTTCTTAAACTTTTTTGAGTTCCCATTCAGTAAAAAATCTAATTGTTCCATCCGTACATAAAACCTGATAAAAATAATTTCCATAAGGAAAAAATATATTAGACTCACCGTGAGCCATAATTACTCCATAAAAAAGACGCATCGGGTCACTCTCGTCAAAACAATATGTAATCTCGAAATCATAAAAACCTCGAACTAAATCACCTACCTTAAATTTCGTATCATGTGCGCCTTCCACATGGTAACTATAGCACTACCCATACTTTAAGAACCGTTCTTCCACATAAAACGGCAATGCACAGCCAATAGCCAAGATTTTATATCGCTTTGCCCCCTTGGCTGCCGAATGAATCTCTTGGTCGATCCCTATAATTAGCCCACCTTTTTTTCCAAAGTCTAAAAAAGCGCGGCGTTTTACATCCCAATCTAAAAACTTCTCCTGGGGATCCTTCCATGTGGAAAATGACATGTGTGTGCGATCAAAATTAGTCTTGGCGCGCACATAGGTTCCCGCCTTGAAACGAGGGTGTTTTTTGGATTCTCTTAAAACCTTTTGAGTGTGTTTGTTGTTCATCATCTTAATGAAATGCTTGCGGCGGGGTACGCGCCCATTCAATATATCTTCAGCTTGACATTGATAATAGGGATGTTGAAGGTGGTAATAGGCAGCAATCATGGCTTCGGATGCGTGTTTGGAATAATACTCTTCCTTCCACCCTTCCATGTGTTTTTCGTCCACTTCTGTGTTTTGAGACAACACTCTTCCAAGCACACTCTTTTGTTTGGCAGTTAGAACCTTGCCTTTTTCTAATTGATGATGAATGGATTCCAAAAAGGATCTATCCCACCCCGTACAAACGGAGCGGCGTAACGTTTCTTCAATCTGGGTAAGTAGCTTGTCCATTATAGAATACCATATTACCATAACTATCTCACTCGCTGAAATAAAGTATCAACTATACCGATTTAACCCAATCGACAGGGATCCATTGCTCATCTTCATGCATTTTCTCTGCGTGATAATCAGAAGGCTTCTTGATCCACTTAACGTACACAAATTTCTTTTTCAGATTCTTCTTCTTGCCGTAATGATTATAACTCACATAGGCTTGCGCGGCTTTTGGATCAATTGCATCTCGAATAGCCTCTTCAATAGCATACCACCAATTAATATGCTTAGAGGCGGGGGGCGGTCGATACAACAACTCGGGTTCAAACCCCCCCATAGAGGCTAAGTCTGCCTCCTTCTTGAGTACTAATCCTAATCCTTCTTTTTTACGCCTATACAAACATACCAAGTCGCCGACTTTAACTTTTGACATTTATTCTCCTGTATATTATATTATAACACCTATTTCTTCATATGTCAATCTTTTTTTGAACACGACTGATCACTTCGCAATCCAACATATCTAAATTCAATATAGTGCGGCGCTTGGTGCTGTGACAATAAACCAAAATCAGCCCCACCTTGTCGTAATTCTCTAATACCACTCCATATGAATACATGGGGCGTTCGCCATGCACATCCCCCAAGCTATCGACTGCATATATGTGCCAATCTGATATCCACCTAACAAGATCGCCGCATTCCACTCCATACCATACCATAATAGTAAATAGAGCACATCTATCAGGCGCAACTCATTCTCGTATTTTTGTTTTGAAAATACGAACCGAAGCGGTGTCGGTGCGATATTCCACTTCAACGTCGCATGTGCCCTTGAAAGTATTACGTAATAAAACCAACGAAGGGATGTTGGCAGTGTTATTTTGAATCATAAAAACTCGCGAGTTTCCTGTATTGCAATAGCGCAGTGCATCCCGATGTACTGCCTTGAGAGATGAATACACTCCCAAAAATCTATCAAACGTATCAAACAAGCAATAGATATAAATTTTGGTCATGCATCTATTCCATTTTCTTCTTCTAATAGTTTTGCCGCGAACACCAAAGACTTGGAAAGTGCCTCTATTTCTCTTCTTTTCTCTAAGGCTAATTCGGGATCGTCCATGAGAATTGCCAATTCATATTCTTCTTCGGACTGCCGGAGGGCCGCCACTGTATCTTGAATCATTCCTGTAAATATTATTCCCTCTTTAAAGTCCCATATGCGCTCACGGGCTTCCAAGAACGGTCCATCTACATCATAACTACTCAGCTTTATCTTTGCCTTTTTCATATTTCTTTCCTGTTACATCATAAAACGTTTTATCTACATCCAAATAGTTTAATACATTGATTTTCCTTATCTCATCCATAAGCAATCGTATATAAGCCATTTGAACTCTTCCGTCCTCAATCTCTAATAATAATCTTTTTTCTCTTTCTTCCAACTGTTTAAGTTGCAATGTGCACATGAAACAAACCGATTCGATACGGTTCATTGTTGCGAACACCCCTTGCACCGCGTTTGTCGAGATTTTCTACGGTCCTCTTTATTCAAGCGAATTTTCCGAAAATTCTGAACACTGTCCTCAATTAATCGCCCATCAGAAAGAGCCTTGATTTTTTGAGCGTCACTAAGATAAGCGCCGCACACCACAATTGTATTCTTTGGAGTGTACAACAAATATTCTCCAGGGTACACTTTAGCATCTTTGTTAATGTCGTAGAATTCCATCCCTTTCCCTCATAAACTAAATGCGCTATCGTAAGCCTGGGTTTTGAGGTTGCTCAACTGATCCAGTGCTCCCTCTCGTCGGAGGATCTTAAAAACCACATTTCCTACCGAGGACTCCCCTTCGTGGCTCTTCAGTCCTTTCTGGCGCATAACGCTAATTTTTGATTTTAAGCGCTCAATACTGCGAATTGCTGCTTTTGGTTTTTTCTTCACAATGTGCTGAATAAGATTAATTTGGCTTAACATATCATCACTTTTTTTACGAGCTAGCGCGGTCCACGCATTTGTAAGCTGGGTGGGATCAGGCTCTTTAAGCCACTCTTCGCGCAGCAGCGAATATACTCCCGTCGAATGGTGTTCTTCGTTTACATTCTCCACATAAATTTCCACCTCGTAACCGTATAGGTTAATAGCATGCTTATCGTTCCACCTTAAGCGCGATGCATCAAAAAACTTTTTAACCAGTTTAGAATTCGAATCCATCCTATCAAAATCTACCACAATATGAAGATCTATGTCCGAATAGTCTGACCAATTATAGTTTGCCAATGAACCAGTGAAAGTGATATCTACCATTTCGACTGGGACATCCAAAGAATCTAAAAAATCCGACGCTATAGTTAAAAGACGGTCGCGTACGTGAGGGTGGACGTTTTGATCGTCAGCCCAAATATTGGGTTCTAAGCCATCTTGTATCTTAAAAGATTCCGGATCTACTTCTTCTTCCAAGCCCCCGGGGGCGCCCGCGGGTGGAGAAATGTTCTTGGATTTCTTTTTACCAAAACGCGCGCGTCGGTTTTGATAACCTCCCTTTTTTTGGGGGCCTGTATCCAAAAACCAATGCAGAGATCTTTCTAATCCTCTGCCACTCTTGCGAGTAGGTTTAGGTGCCTCCGTTAAAAACTCCCACCATGAACGCAGCGGTGTCGTATCTTTCTTCATATCTTGCCCCCTCCTTCATATATAGTCTGCTCGCCATCATCAAAGGTTAAAATTGTGTTATTAGAAGGATGGGATGTGACATGAATCTTCATAAAGTCATCAAAAGCATCAAAAAACGCTATGCTCCCACGTGGTGCCGGCGTTAACCAATGGATAACGGTATGTCCAGTGGCGAACATCACACCTTCTATAACTACCCCTTCTCCGGAAATGCCCGACTCATCATGCTGACGGCACACTGTGAAACTTCTTATACCTTCTGGTGCGCGGTTGCTCGGCTTTTTAGGCTTAAGATCTTCCGGCTCAGTAAGTAATGGTTCATTTTCTTTTGTGTCTTCAGACATCATGCCTCTCCTTGGGGGTCAACATCCAACATAGCCTCCAAACAAAAGGTCCTCATAGCCTCTAGTGCGGCTTTGTTGGCTTCAATCTCGTCCAGGCAGACCTCTTCTGTCACCTCTTCATTGGGGGAAGAGGTCTCAAACCCTTTCTTGATTTGTTGAATCTGAGTTGAAAGATTATCAATCTGTAGATCCAACGCCTGAATCTGTGCTAGAACTGTCCGGTAGTCCGGATTCAGTGGATTGTTCTTTTTCTTCATCTTTTCTTGTCTCCTGTTTTTTGTTTTCTATAATTGAAAGCCAATTTACCTTAAAAAGTGGTACTCCAATTACGATATCCTCTGCGACATTATAGCCATATTCGGTCTGCCCTACAGTCAATGCCAAAATATACGCCACCAAGTGTCCACTTTCACTAAACACTCCAGCGCCCGAACATCCCGCCCAGCCGTAGGACTTTATATAAAGAAAGTCATTTTCATTATATCCCACCACCTTGCCATCAATAGTGAATGGTCCCATTCCGTTAGGAAATCCTGTATAGTAAGTGGGGGTCATGATGGAAAAATCTTTTTTCCATTGGTCGCCTCTGGGTAGAAACTGTGGAACAGGAATAGCTTTAAGTTCGGGAATAGGATCTACAGCCAAAATGCTATAATCAATTAAATTATTTCTTTCGACAATGTACTTGCAGTGATAGGTGCCTTTAGGAGTTACTACCGCAGTTCCTTCGCATCCGCCAATTAAACCATGAGCTACTGTTAAAATATAATACTCGCCGCGGAAAGAAATATAAGTACCTGAAGACGTGGAAACACCACCGAGACTCGGAGATACCGACATCACCCTTACCGAACTCTTTCGCGATCTATTTATAGCGCGCTGGTGAGATGTTGACAAAGATCTATTTATATTGTCGATATTGCGGATTTCTTCTCTCCGTGGTATTTCATAACTTTTGGTGACAGAGTGGATGGTCGCGATCGCCACAACACAACCAACCAAAATTAGCCCCGTCATGCGCAATAATACCTTCCAAAAATTCCTCATTTCCCTACACTTGTCGCTGATAACTTAAAAAAATTGGCACCTCTTCTAGTCCCGCCTCTTTCGCAAATAGTACAATGTCTTCATTGCCGCTAATCTTTGCTCTCCCATTTTTTCCTATCGCCACATACACAGGCGCATCGGGTCCGTTGGCAATAAAATGTTGATAACGCCCTTTAAAATCTGTTGGGGTTCCTCTGTAGCTTGCACCAACCAAAGGCATCAATTCCTCAACCGGCATCATTACGCTATATCGCATATCCGTGCTGTCCACAGGGGCATCATACATTTGTACTCCGCCGTCTACCCAGTCATCAATGATGTCTTTTAAAGACGGGCGCGGAGTAGGCATCACATTCAAAGGAACATCACGTTGTGCGGCCAAATTACTAGCTACTCCCCCGAATCCACTTGCGCTGCCATCTGTAAATTCTTGAAGAACAGAAGACTCCCTTAAGGAGGGGGCGCCCAGCCGTTGTGCTTGTTGTGCTATTCGCAAGACCCGCAATCCTTTAATTTTGCGCATTCCAGGAATTAAAACTTTATTAACATACGACTGTCGATTCTCTTGTCCGTGTAACTTAAATTTAATACTGTAGACGAGCGCAATTGCTGACGGTGTTATTTTGCGCTTAGTTTTAGCGTCAGGTTCTACCGTCGTTACTCCCCAGACGCCACGAATCTCATGTTCAGTTTCTAAATCGGTACCGCCTATATCTTTATCAACCGAGCATGTGACGCGGATCTTATACATACGCAAGTCATAGTTGGGGTCTTCTTCATTCAGCAATCTGTCCAACCTCTCGATCTGCTCTTCGACTGACTCTTGATACATGTCGGCTTTGTAGTCACGCGGTGATGGGTGTCCAAGACGCTCCAACTCGCTTCGGACGCGTGGCACCCAGTTAGCCGGGAACTCATCTCCCTCTTCGGGTTCGAAGTTAACCCCCGCCCCCGTCACGGCAACCGGAGTTAAGTACTGCGTAATCAGTACGCGCTTCTCCACATCATTCATCTTCTCAAAGTTTTCGTCTGCCCATCGAGCTAAGTTTATGCGCTCTTGGGAGCGGGTGGTGCGGTCATTGGGAAGCCGCGCAGTGTATGTATCAATGATTCTGGAAATTAGTTCTTTGGCACTGCGGGACGAAATTGATGATTTGTAATCCATGTCCGCTACGCCAATGGCATCTTGAACCCAATCTCTCATAGTTTCTTCGATGGCTTTCTTAAGATGCTCAACGTTGTTATCGCGATCCATATACTCCATGAATGCCATGGCTCCCTTGATTTGTTCGGGTGTTGTGGCTTCTTCAAAGTCTATTGTATATCTGTATCCTAAACGCATGGGATAAAAGCCGGCGCTGGGCTCTGTTTCTCTCCTAATCAAGTCTGCGGTAATACGAACCATGGATGATTCTGCAAATTGAGTTGATTTATATTCTCGCCGATAAAAGTGCGAAGGCATGCCCGGAAGCACTAGCTGGCGGTCTGCTGCCTTCTGTGCTGCTTGTTCAAGCTTTTGGGTTGCCGCCTGTATATCTTGTTGAAATTTGGGCGATGGCGGAATAGAGCCCGCATCGGGTCTGCCTCCAAATATCTTAGCTGTCGCCCGGGATTGTGCGATTGAACCGTTTTGTATGCCTAACTTGGAAAAGTAATCAGGCGGAATCACTATGTCTGTTTCGATGGTTGTGTCTTGGCGTGTTCCACCTTCGGATAACCAAAAGCGTATATGATCGGACTCATCCAGATCGTCTTCTTCGTTTTCGGGATCGAGATCGGCATAGAAATTCTCAAGGGTTTGCGCAAACTGAGCTAACTTCTTGATGGTCTTTGGCCATTCGCGTGGGGCGGTGTATTCTTCGTCCGCTAGCCAGCGATGCATCTTCTTTTTGATTTCTTCATATTTCTCGTCAACATCGGTCTGCACCCAATATGCCCAACTGTCGTAAGGGTCCGAATCATCACTCCCGCAATCATCACATGAAAAGCGAAACTTAACCGTAAGAATGGCGTCGTCGCTCACTTCCCATTCGGTTTCTTCGGGAGTAAATCCGAACGCCTCGTCTAAGCCCGTTTCAAAAGCGCGAGACTCTTCGGTTCGTGGCCAATGCTCCGGAATTTGATAATACTTATCTCGCTCTTCCTCGTTGTTGGGAAACCAAGTGTTGCCGGCATGCGCTACATCTTTCCAGCCTAACGGAATGTTAAACTCCACACCCCCGTCGGCATAGTAGTACATATAATCATCCTCTACTGTAACTTCGCTAGCTTGGATCCACACATCGTTCTCGAAAGCATTGTTGTAGGAACGAGTTATCTCTTCCAATTCTTCTTGTAGTGCGTCAGCACGGTCTTCCAGTGAGCCTTCAAATGTAGCTTCAGTATCACCTCTTAAATACTCGATCATTTCACTGATGCCCGCATGATCGTCAGAGTGTTCCCCGCTTTCTTTAACGTACTCAATGTCCATGTTGTCGATAAACCAAGCGATGTGTTTCCATGTGTCTTCGTCGGGAGCATTGTTGTCGCGACCCTTAATTTGATAGATCGTGTCGTCGTCGGCTGAAACGGTGACCATCGACGATGACCACTTCTTGCCTTTCTTTTTGTATCTCAGCGAGTAGAGTGTTCCGCGATCGTCGGCACCACAATGACCCATGCGCTCTCCTTCAACCGAACACTTGTTGGTCTTGAGATCGTACCAATAAAAGCCATCGTCGAAATGTTTTATGATGCGGTCGGGAAATTCAACATTACTCAACAAATACTCAGCATAGGAGTTGGCATCTAAGAAATTTACCTCTTCTTCGCTGCGAGTTTCACGATCATAAACCTCGATGGTGACTTCATCACCTATGTCTTTGTCTTTAAAGTATTCATAGTTAGTGGGATCTTGCTTCAGAAAGTTAATCAAATCATTGTTAAGGGCAAAAAACTGATTCCAATTGTGTTTTAGTGCCTTCAGTCTCACAGTGTCCATGAAGTCGTCGGCTTTGGTGTCAAGCTCATCTCCGAACACTTCTTTAAATAAGGGATTCTTGCGTATAGCTTTGTCTGCTTTGCGGAGAGCCTTACCGATGCGACCGTTGCTGCCCGGCTGAGTGCTTGTCATAGCGCCTTTGATATTCTGAATTATAAACTTGGCTTTCTTAAAGTCAGGGTTGCCTTCGGAGCGTTTTTCTACGGGAAGTTCACTAATAAAGTCATCCACCCAATGATCAATCACCTCAAAGACTGCCTTTTCTCGTATCGAGTCGTGAGCCACTTGCTCTTTCCATTGGTTACCTAACCAAATCTGTGCTTTGTTGCCGGCATCATGCATGGATGCCCTGATGCGCTTCACAATGATGTCGGGTAAGCCGAAATCTTCCAACTGGGCTTCATTTAAAACGTCATAGCGATCCTCGTTGAGTCGCTTGAACCAATGGTTAGTTGCTTTGTCCATATTAAAAAACCTCGATAATACTATAAATAGTTAGTAATTTTGTATTATCTGTCGTAATCATCTTCTAACCTAACGACATCCTCCAAATGAGGGGTGCTCACCTCTACCAACCTCACATGGCTCTCGTTCGCACCAAAGCGGTGGACCTGACCTACGTTCACGTGAAAGGCGTTTCCCGGCAACACTTTGGTGATACACCCATCTTCTTCATAATTATAAAGAGTGCCCTCCAAAACATAGACAGTTTCTTCTTTAATCTCATGATATTGCTTAGAGAGTCGGTGACCTGCATTGATGTGCAAAATCTTACCCACATAATCAGGCGTGACAGCCCAAATAATTTCATGGCCCCATGGTTTGTCAATTCTCTTCATTGTTATATCTCCAGGTAATTACTATTATCTTAACACATTTGTGCATTAATGTCAAGTATTATTTAAGTTTTAACACACTATTTAAGAAAGAGGTGTGTTATGTTAATGTTTTTACTCAGTTTAGTTTATGCAGAAGAAGATACGGCTTCACCATGGCAGCCTGATTTAAGCATCACTGTTAAAGACAGTCGCTATGTGGAGATCTATATGGAAGATCCCAAGGTGGTGTGCGACTCCTGTAATTATAAAAACGACGCTTCAACATTGTTTGTGGCAGCCAATCGCCACCACAAGCCTTGGTTCAAGAACGGAACCATCCATGCCATCTATAATCGAGATACCGTAGGTTTGCGGTATCCTGAGTGTGACTTCCAAAAAGCTACTTATAAGTGTATGCAAGAAAACAGTGTGTGGCTCCTTCGTAGTACGGTGGTTATAAATGACAATCAGGCTAGCCTAAGTCTGCTGTTAATTGATGACAGCGGCAAGGTCCAAGGACAATCTTCCTATGTCAAGCATACCAAAACCAAAATCGTTAACAAGGAAAAAGAAGTTAAATCCATCGGCGGAGTCGTAGGTACCGGCTTTCAGGCTAACGAAAAAGAACCAGTTGTTATCAAGATTCAACCCATTCTTTCCGATCGAGATGTGGACCAAACGATGATTATGTTATACGATAGCATCAGGTGAGCAAACTGTTGGATATTAAAAGCTCTGTAGCTTCGGACCGATCTGTTACACGATTACCATAAGCATCTATAAAGCGCATGCTTTCTCGATCAAAAACGCGGTCCAGGGCTGGATGCTGCTGATAGCTTAATATCCAAGGCGTTGTAATGCTGCGTAGCAAATCACGCAATTCGATATGATTGATGCCAGTCTCTTCGGGTCCCAAACTCTTTCCTTCTTCAAACAAATTATAGCTAAAAGTTCCGCAAGGAATAAAAATATAATCTGCCTTTGTTTCAATTTGAACCATATCAACTAGTTGGCGCGAAGGGACACACTCTAGAGAAAAGGCTTCTGGAAAATGAAAATTATTTAAATAACTAAGAGCAACAGGATTAAAGTTTTCCAAACACATTTCGCCGCTCGAAATTAACCCTCGCGACGAACATCTATTAAGAATGAAAAACATCGACGCACGAATAAAATCACGCTTATATGTGTGCCACGTATCTTGAAGAAGGGGAAACATCTCCCCCTCCAACTTGGAAGGAGAAGAGCTACTAATTTTAGCAATTAAAGTCTTGTCACGCCTTACCATATCCCAAAACTCATACACGTAAGGGCTAGCGGTATATGCATTAATCACCCGATGCGTTTTGGCCAACGCAAACTCTATTGCCCCTCCGTAAAACAAATACGAATCTACCACCGCACCTACGGGTATAATGTCCTTAAGGCTACGCAAACAAAGATTGGTCCTGGTCGCATCTTTAATCGGAGTCTTCATGAATTACATCAGAACTAGAAATATCAGGTCGCGACGGAGGTGGCTGAACTTGTTGGGCTTCATAACTTAAATAAGAGGCAATCAATGTATTAATGTCTCCCAAAGTTACATCAACATCCGATAAGGTGCGCCGCAGTCCATCTATTTCATCAAAACACTCTCTAGTTAAAACCCTCTCGTCTTCACTTCTTAAGGATTCATGTTTATCGCGCGCCTCCGATAAACGCTGAAAAGCCCCATGGAGAAGCCGGCGTACTTCGTTGTCCAGATCTTCTAATTTAATTGAATAAGTTATATTAATTCGCTGCGACATTTTATCCTCTTAAAACAGTCCGATTATTTAATTTGAGACTGCTCTCTACCTGATCTGGGGCGCCCACCACCACAATCTCAGAGCCTGAATGCCCTCGATTGATAGTTAATTTAGAAAAACGATGGCTCTTGTTGAGCGTGTCGGTGCCGGGCAAGTTTAACATCCCATTTTCATTGAGTTCGCGTACGCGAGTCTCTTCCCGAATAAGGACTACATGTTCTGGATTAACAAACACTTCCCTCAATTTGTACTTGTGCCCAACGGTAACTGCGCCATTAGAGCATATTTCTGTAAGTTTAACTAACATGTGATTTCTTCTCCTTTTCTTTAAGTAAATAGATGTGATCCGATCTTACATTAAACTCTTTTCCATCTAGAAGAACACGCGCATGACATTCCAGAGCCCACTTTGCTACAGGTGTTTCTCCAAGAAACAAAGCGGTACGAGGACGATCGGTTCTATGGTGACTCGACCCCCCTTCGCATAACAAGAAGACCCCTTGAGGAATATGTATTAGATCGCCTTTCTCGAGATGTGCATTGTTCATGATTTTATCCTGTCTGTATAATTCCATAGTTAGTAGTAATAAGAGTACCTGCACAGCTAGCAGCGTTTTCCAAAGCGGTGCGTGTAACTTTAACGGGATCAATGATCCCCCTTTCCATAAGATCAGTTAGTTTGCGCTCTCGAAAATCCCACCCAATATTCCTCTCAGAAGCCATCACTTGTGCTGCTACTAAATCCGGGGATTCACCGGCGTTCATTGCCATCTGACGTAACGGCTCTCTACACGCCACCTTGACTATCTCCACGCCAATAGCTTGTTCTCGGTTGGAAGTTTCTATTATTAGCTTGGCTGCCGCCCTCAAAAGCGCCACTCCCCCACCGGTGACTACTCCCTCTTCTTGAGCAGAACGAACAGCCTCTAGTGCATCTTCGATTCGATGCTTCTTTTCGGTCATTTCTACCTCAGTCGCACCCCCAACACGCACAACAGCCACGCCCGAAGAAAGACGCACGATACGCTCTTGTATGCGCGCGCATTCATGAAGGTTGTCCAAGGTACCAATAATGTTCTTAAGGGTCTCTATACGCGCCTCAACAGCCTTAAAATCGCAATTCCCACCTACAATAGTCGAAGCTCTTTTGGTGCTTTCGATATATTTCGCCGTGCCTAAATCTGCCATCTTTACATCTGTAAGTTTTTTACCGCTTTCTCGTGTTACAAAGACTGCTCCCGTAGAAATAGAAAGATCGTTGAGAGTGTTGCGTCTATCCTCTCCATACTCAGGAGCCTTGATAGCAGCCACCTTGAGACTTCCCCGCATTGAATTCATAATTAACGCTGCCAATGCTTGTCCATCGATATCCTCCGCTACAATAATTAATGGTCGCGCCTCGCGAGCAACCATCTCTAACACAGGTAAGATTTGCTCAACTGTGCTAATCTTATAATCAGTAATAAGAAAAAGAGGATCTTGGTGAACCATCATGTTGCGGCGTTCATCGGTAACAAATGCGCCAGCACAAAACCCCGCAGCTAATCGAAACCCCTCTGTCACATCCAGCGTCGTGTCCATAGAACGAGACTCTTCAATGGTGATAGAGCCATCTTGACCTACGCGATCAACAGCCAAAGAAATAAGTTTGCCAATAGTTTGATCGTTGTTAGCAGAAATAGTGGCAATATGCTCAATATCTTCAGCCGTAGTAACGGGTGTCGAGCTTTCACTCAAAAGAGAAGATATGGCCCGAGTTGCCAAATCAATACCGCGCTGTAATTCAATCGGAGAAACGCCCGATGCCAAATGTGGCTGCGATTCACGCAAAATAGCACGTGCTAACACAGTAGAGGTTGTAGTGCCGTCGCCGGCTTTGTTGTTGGTTTCGATAGCAGCTTGTTTTATAATTTGCGCGCCTGCATCTTCAATGGGATCGCTCAGTTCCACAAAATGTGCGACCGTAACCCCATCTTTAGTAATAAAGGGTTGTTTTCCTATCTCTCGCAACAAAACATTGCGACCACGTGGTCCAAGTGTGGAAGCTACGTTGTCTGCTAAAACATTGGCTCCGTTCAAGATTCGCTGTTGGAGATCTCGGTTGTTGCCGTATTCTCTACTCATTTGCACCTCACAAAAATATACATATATTTATATTATAACCGTTAATGGTTGAGTTGTCAAGTTATTTGTCTGCTGAAATTTGTGCTGTTAAAGATTTCTGGATGGTAACAGTGTCTTGAATTGCTTTTTCTCCGGACGAGATGGCTTTGGATCTTTTTTCATATGTAAAATATTCATTGACATGCTCAGAAAGACCCTGTGTGGCTTCAAAAAGGACCAACAATTCCTCGTCTAATTTCGCCATATGCATTTCGGCTGTCTTTTTTAATTCTTCCTCAGAATATTTAAGCTCTCCCAAATGATCGTATTCAACAAAGTCAAAAGAGACAAGCTGAGCGGGGCTGATCGACCATTGTGTGCCGCCTTTGGACTCTTGCAGGGAGGTTTGGCTATCCATGTCCAACCCACCCTCACTTTGGGCTGCTTTGAGCGCCGCGGCTTCTTTTTCCCTCTTCCTCTTGTCTCTAACTTTGCCCGAATATCCTTTGGTGTGTTGAAGAATATCATACTTCTTCTCCCATTCTTGGGGATTGTCCTTTGACACTATCGAGTTTAAAAGCTGAAGAGATTGGGCAACGTTTAGCGTTCCTAAATCGGGGTGGTCGACGATCTGAAAAACGGAAGCGCCTTTCTTCGAGCCACCCCTAGCAGACTGGCTCAGGGCTTTGACAAAATTGTCTTTATCTAATGTAAATTGTTCTATATTGATCCCCGAGCCGTCGGAATCTTTTCTGGCTACAAGATAAACCATGTGGCCAAACTTACTTAAACCGTCTATGAGGTTGGTATAGCTTCCCTCCACTTGGGTCGTTTGGTTAAGAAGCTTCAAACTAATAGGGACCGCTTTGTCGGTATCACTAAACGCAATAAGGTCTTCAATAGGAAGACTACCGGCGGTTGTATCTACTCCCGCCTCTTGCGCCCCTTGAAAGAGTGCTGCCAGAAATCCCTCAAACACAAAGCCAGCGCTAGAAGAATTAAAGCTATTAATGACAGCACTTAGAGACTCCAGAATAATAAGAGAAGAAATGATACGACGCGGCGATCGAATTCGATTATCAGGACTGGCGATTCTTTGAAGAAACCCCAACTTTGCTTTAATCGTGCGCTCTCCCCCGATAACATTAAAAATCTGTTGTATCTGTTGTCTTTCCATAGAGTTTGGATCACCCCATGCTTCAGAGGGCGTAAACTTCGGCAAAGATAACATAAAAGTCTTTGCCTGTTCTTTCTTCAGGCGCGCCTCTTTGACAGCGGGTTTGGCCACCACCTCATCATACACCGCGTCCAATGCTTCATTGATCATCCCAGTGAGAGCATCGACTGTGATTTTTGCATTTTGTTTCTTATAAGCTTTATCTAAAGCTTCTTTTAAATCTGACATATAAACACCTCAAACAATAATGTCTGCAATTCCTAATTCAACTGCTTCTTCTGCTGATAAATAGACATTTACCTTTTGTTCTAGCATGTTTTTGATCTCTTTTTTGGACATTTTTGTTTCTTCTGCTAAACACTTAATGTATGTTTTTTGGAGATCTTGAATCGCTTCTATCTCATTAACTAGATTATGGAGAGGTCCACCGGTACCAGCTATCACAGAGTGGAGCATCACTCGACAGTTTTTTCCAATCTTTCGTTTTCCTTTCGTGCCAGCAGCAAGAATAAGCACACCGGCTGACATTACTTTACCCAAACCATACGTATGAATCTCCGTCTCATCTTCAACAGTCTTCATCATGTCGTACAAAGCAAACATGTCATCGGCACTCCCGCCGTAGGTGGAGAGATAGAATTCGATGGGTTGTCTTTTCTCTGGATCCTTTTGAAGCCTGTTGGCTTCATTAAGATACAACAACGCATGAATAATTTCCGCTATCTTCTCTTCTTGAATGTCACAAAAAAGTCCGATTGTCTTTAGTTCAGGCTCTGGCGTGGGGGGTTCCATAGAATTCGGATCTATTACCACCACGCGGCTTTTGTTGTGAGAGGCTGACGGATCCTCTTCGCCAATTAACCATTTCTTAATAATTTTTCTAATCATTTTGATTTCCTTTGAAGAGTTCTAATACAAAATCCCTATTCGTATTAAGATACATCATGGCACTGGGCCAATCGTGATAGGGTGTGACATTACGAAAGATGCTTGGTCGCGCTTCCACTAAGGTAGAGATACATCTTTTCTTAAAGAGTTCCACTTCTTGATCCAGATTTCTCTTAAACACTTCAATGTTTCTTTCGTTGTCCTCTCTCTTTATATAGTCATTCAAAGTCAAATTATTATAATAGATAATTTTCTCAAAACTCTTGACAAACAGATACAAAGCAGTTAGGTTAGCTGTCTTGACAATCTTTACAGCCAATGACGATGCCGCAAAAAAATCGAGAATCTTACAAAATATAAAGCCGCTAATAAATGCCAGCACTACAATTAATAATGACCACCCGTCCATACTTCTCCAAAAAAATAACCACTAGACACAGATGCCTGTGGTTACTAATATAACATATTTATTTGAACTTGTCAAGTATTATTTTGTAAGGCGCTTCATAATGCGTTCGGCTAGCTGATCAACCATCTTTTCTTTATTGTTTTCAGCTTTAAGTCTTGCGACAACACGCTTGGCTACAGTTTCGACCACTTTTGCTTCATTAAAATCCGTTCTTCCAGGGTGCGTTTTCGATTTATCGCCTTTGCGCATGCCGCCATCTGTGTAATCTCTATCTTCGGGGTCTTCGGGGTCTTTTCCCTCATCGTCCTTAGATGCGCCGGTATCTTTGGCGCCAGTTTCCATCATAGGCTCTTCTACTTCTGCGTCCATTTCAAGCTCTTCTTCGCCTCCATCCATAGGAAGCTCAGCATCAATTTCAAGTTCGTCACCACCCAGGTCATCAATGGCTACCTCTTCCTCACCTCCTTCGAGGTCCATATCTACACCGTGTTCTTCAGCCCATCCTTGAATTGCTTGAAGTAGACTCACTACAAGATCTTCTTCGCCTCCTTCCATGGGCCCATCATCCAAAGCAGCATCATCAGCGGCTAATTCATCAGCTTCCATATCGGCTTCGTGGTCTTCTGCTCCGAGTTCATCTTCGGTAGCGTGAAGTTCAGAATCCAATTCTTCCTCTTCGTCGCGCGCTCCTGGATAATCCATTTCGGTTAACCTCTCGGGGGTAACTGGTGCTATAGTAGCAAGTTTCATGAATCTACGAAGTTCAGATTCGGTTAAAAGTGGCTTGCGTTTGGACATTATGTGTTCTCCTTGAAAATGTAAAATTTTACAAACTGTTTATAAATAGTATATTTTTTTTGTTAACGCTTAAACTTCGGCTGTTTTTTAAAGATCGGGGAATTCTTGTTCCAATATATCAAAGATATTCTCGATTTCCCCCTCGTTTAACCCCATATCATTCGCTATCTTTGTCCCTGCCAATCGTAGCTTTTTGGACTTGTTTTTGTGCTTCTGAGATTGTGGTTTTATCTTGTCGATAAATGCTAAGAAGTTATCATCCTCGTCAATGTATGCATCCATAATCAAACGAAAAAACTGAGATTGTTTAAAGCCTGCGTATTTCAACTTCACTAAAAATTTCGCATGCACATGGTCGTTAACAGTAAAGACCACTCGTTTGGTCATTTTTCCGTAAGAGGGATCGTTGTCTGTCATTCGTCACTCTTTGGGGGGTTTTTGCTTTTGAGTTGTCGCCGAATTTCTGCCGCCTTTAAAGATTGTTTGTAGGTATGACTAGCTACCTTTAGATAGTCATGGTCTAAGGCTTTTTTCTAGTGCGGGACCTCGAGGTCTTTGGGGACTTTTTTTCTTTGGCTATTTCTTCCATAGCTTCTTCCAACTTTTCAAATCCATGGGGAGCAGCCGGCGGTTTTTCCGCATCCATAACCGGAGGGGTTGCCTGTGGCGTATTGGGGGGAAAGTACATTTGTACGGCTGCCAGAGTATTTTCACAAATCATCACTTCGCGCATGTGAGCTAAAATCTCTTCCACATAATTAGCGGAATCTACACTTGGTCGACCTTTGTCCACCAACATTTCGACAGCCGCCAAATGTTCCACCGACTTGCCTTTAAGTTGAAGCATTGCCGCCTCTAGCAATTTTATATTTCTATCCATTTTTATACCTCTCAATAAAATTAATAATGTCCTTAGAACGATACCACGTATGTTCGTTTGGGTGGGAAGGGTCCTCTATCACGTGTACGCGTGGCGGGTGGAGTCCGTTATAATATACTAACGCTAGCGTGGGCACTCCATTAATCTTTATATAATTATCTAAATCGGAATCATCTTGTGTGTTAAAAGCAAAGAAGTGGATATTTTCATATTTTTCCGCTATCTCGTCATAATATTCTTTCAGGGCATGGCAGTAATGACAATCACGCGAATAAAATTTTATAACGCAAGTTGCCTTTTCTCTAAGTTGCCCCTTGAGTATCTTTTTCAGTGCGTTGAATGATAGACGCTCTACTTCCATCTTTACCTCCGTGTTTTTTTAGTATTTGTTTTGCTTTGTCCATGCACTGAGGACAAAATAGCCGCACCACTTCTTGTCTCACTACTACGTTCCAGGATTGTAGCATTTCTCGATTTTTGCGGTCAAACTCTTTTTCGCATGTTGAGCATTGTTCGGGTAGCTTGTTAAACTGAGAAATTTTATCGGAGAAATTTTCGGCGCAAGTGCTTCGATTGTTTTTGTCCAATGCTCGCCTTTGTTTGCGATTCATCGATTTATAACTCCCACAATTTGAGGACGGGCTTGGTCACTCTCGAACACTATCACGGCTGAAGGGAAAGGTGCGCTATTCTCGCTATCTCCAAATTTCAACCGTCCGCGAACAAAATATATTTCTTGCGCCTTCATTACATAGTCATGCCAATATTTTGTGTCAGTTCTGGCGGGAATCAACATCACAACTTTTGTGTTTTTTGTTCGACTCTCATCGAATCCCTTTTTCACCCACTTGGCAATCTCTCTACCATAAGGAGGGTTAACAAAAGAACAATGATCTTTCCATTCTTTGTTGAGTCCATTTTCCATTTCAGTATAGAAATTGGCGCACTTGGCAGTAGAAGGAGTGGCACACGGATCCAGATCAAAAGGGCCAAACCTCCAATTTAGTTTGTTAAAAAATTCTTGGGGAGTTGCCCATTCGCCACTCTTCGAACTAAACATCGCCTGTAGTTGCTCTTTATCCATCGTCATCGGTTGCCTCTCCATCTTCAGTTAACATTGCCTGCAAACCTTTAAGCAAGACAACCCCGCCGATCACAGTAATCGCTAACGCAATTGCGCCGCATGCGACTGATAACACATATGTTTCTTTTGCAAATTCAATTATACTATCCACCTTTCACCTCATATTTTATAAATTTCTTGTAATCAATTTTGTTCACTGTCTTGTCTGTCGACCCTAACGAACCCGCGCCGCGCTGGCTAATAGTTGTGGGGTGTTCATAAAGCTTTTCCTCGCCCGTCAACATAGGACGAAAATGCACAACCGGTATTAAAACTAGCTGTGCAATTTTCATGCCAGGGTTAATGTGCTGGGGAGTATTACCTACATTGTGCAAGTTAACAAACACCTCTCCCTCATAGCCGGAGTCAATAACACATGCTCCGACCATCAGCGATTTCTTCGAAGCATTGCCTGACCTGTTCTTAACTTCAAGCATGTACCCATGCGGGACGGCAAACTTAAGACCTGTCGGGAAAATGGCTGTCTCGCCTGACTTTAGCCAGACTCCCCGATCATCATCCCATGTCTCAGGGTCTGGACAAAAGAACACGTCCAGCCCTGCGTCGGATGGATTCGCCCTTACGGGCGTAATCACATCCTCTCGTACTTTAGCATATTCCAAGATCATTCTCTCCTATACCTCGTACTGTTCAAACTCAACTGAGGCATACATAGGTCCGCTTAGACCATACGAATCAGCGCGCTTGGGGAACTCAATTTGTTCCTCGATTTCGCGGATAACAGATGGAATGTTACCGTAAACTATGATATTGCTTAGCCCATGTCCAAACTCAATACTAGTTTCAATCTTTCCTGTCTCTGAACAACGCTCGCTATTCATTTTCCTTATTTGATCGGCATTAAACCAGACTCTGGTGCCTCTAATATTGTCTAAATAAACCATTTTCATTTTTTGTCTCCTATTAAAAATGGGAAGGGATCTGAAGGGTTTATACCTCTCCAGTATGCAGTGATAACTTCGCAGCAATGAGCCTTGTAGTTCTTTTTGATTACCACGCGAAGCTTGTATTCAGTCGCATGTAGTTCTCTGTGATACTTAGCTGCCGCCTTGTTCCAATCATGGTTGCGTTGGTAGCTAAAGGTATGCTCTTTCATCAATCGGTGGTCAGTGCCTTCTTCTTGAATAACCTCTCCGTGAATACATGCGCGTACCACATCGGATTGAGTGATCCCTCTCTTGACCATTTGCTGCAACGCATGGCCAGAAATAGCAACCGGACCACACCCGAGCCCAAAGCCCCGCATAGCGGCGCTAGTAATATGATCTCCCATTTGAATAACTTCCAAATATTGAAAATCGTGGTGGCTTATATACCCTGCTATGCCGCTATCATCATGAATACCATGAGGTTCTCCCGTAGATTCAAGATTCTTTGTGGTTCCGTTACGGTAAGCTTTCCAATCAGCATGTGATGCAGAGCGCCCAACCTTAACTGCTCGAGCTACACGCCCGTTCAAGTTGTTGCGAAACCACACTTCTTTCCCCGCATCAATGTCGCGAAAGAAATCGGCGGTTATATTACAGCGTTTCCGTGCCTGTTGTTTATTGGGTTCGGCATGATCCCCGTTCCATACACATTCATCTTCCCAATACATCGTAGATGGACCTTTGACGCCCATCCGACGAACGGCTTCTCTTTCTATATCGGCTTTGGATTTCGGGAGATCCGCGCCGCAGTAATTACAATTATCATTCATTTTCTTTTCCTCCAAACAAAATATTGAAACTGTCTACGATTTCATCAATATCATGTTTGCCCTTATAGAGACGATACGCTTTGACTGCTGAGCGAAGTTCATCTGTGCTCAGCCAGCCGTTCTCTCGGAATTCCGCACGTAAGTCTCGTTTTTGTTCTTTAAATGGTTCCATCGCTTCTTCGATGGCGTTCAGTGAACGAATATATTCTTTCACAAATTTCTTTTTTTCTTGGTAGCTCTTGGCCATTAAACCCTCCTGTTGGTTCATATATAATATAACATAAAAATCTAAGGTTGTCAAATAAATTCTGGAGAATCTGAATAAAAAATACTCGTGACGCTCGGAGGACAACAACTATGAATCATTTTCATCATTTCTTCTTCCGATCCTAAGACTAAATAAGGGTTTCTAACTCCCCACACGCCTATCTCACGCAATATGTCCATTTTATTAATAACTAAGTTATTGACGCCATTTATTTTAATGGCAGTCTGCAATTGCCCACAGTCCAGCCAGTTGCATTGTCTCGGGCGCCCGGTGGTGGCGCCAACTTCTTTACCCACGCGTTGAATATCATTGAACAAGGGACTATCAGGCTGAAACACTCTGTTGCCTACATAGGTTTCATATACCTTGGCTACCCCCCAAACGTCCCTTATTGATCTCGGATCGATTCCATTAAGAATGGCACCCGCTGTTCCCGTGTGGCTTGAAGTAACAAATGGATAATCGCCCCAATCAATATCCAAAGAAAAGCCTTGGGCGCCCTCCATCAGTATCACAGGATCGTCATGCGAATACAACTCTTCTATTATATCAATTATAAACGGACTTAGAGCCTCAACACTTTCTGCGCGCAAGCCATGGCGCCCATATTTATCGCGATAAGCAGGTCCGTTGCCCGACTTAGTGGTGCCTATTTTATATTCCCGACTATCCTCGTCAATATGCGACTGTCTAATTATGTGAGTATTGCTGGCTACCTTCACTAGATTTTCTGTATCGATGCCTTCAGATTTTAAATACTGAAGCTCTTCAAAAAACTTATCTATATTCAAAACACAACCAGGACCAACAATAGACTTTACTCCAAAGAAAACCCCCGCGGGAATATGATGAGTGACAAATCTTTTACCTTCATGGTAGATCGTGTGACCTGCATTACAGCTTCCATTGAACCTAATACAATGAGTATATTCTCCCTTTTTTAAAAGATGATGAGTTACTTTTCCTTTTCCTTCGTCTCCATGTTGAAGACCTATAACGATATCCGTAATCACAATTACCTCCTATGGTATAACCAAATTAAACAGTTGATACATGAATGATCTTATAATGTTGTCTTTTTCTTTGTCTGTCTCTGCTTCCGAAAATAAATAATTATACGTTCTTTGTTCCTCTTGTTGTTCGGTGCGTGTAATCCTAATTTGCTCTTTTAACCACTTGTTTTGCTGAGCATAGTTTTTAGGAAGAGAGATCTTCATTTCCTCTGCGGCATCTATTAACACAAAATACCTCCTTTCTTCTAATGCTAATTTAACTTGATGAAATAAATTTATCAAGCGTTTTTGTTCATTTTTTGCCATATCGGACGGGAACTTATCGGGGTGAATGTGAGACGCGATCTTTTTAAAGAGTCGCGAGAAAATATCATGAATGTGCTTTTCTTCTTTCGAAAACTCCGCAGAAGACGCCGGCGAGTCTTGAGTTCGGTCACCACTAAAAACTACTAAAGCGCCCGGAGACGGAGGAAGGACGAAATCGATTTTTTTGACTGTCGGAGTTGGTTCGCTTTCGCCTGTCTTAAGTCCATAAACTTCCTGAATTCGTCGACGGTTTTGTTCGTTAAGTTTATTAAGATCAATTCCGTGGCGACGGCAAAACTCTTCATAATGACTCTGGAAGAGGGGAGCCGCCTCTTTACACATTTCCTTAGTATAGTGTAGCTGGGTGTGAACATGTCGATATTCATCTAATAAGCGCATCCATTTCAATTTATTAGAAACACTCACACACCATCACCCCAGCAATTTAAATGTCTTGCCAATTGCATATGTAGAAAATCCCCAATTTTGATCATACTTCAAACGAGCCATATAAGGTCGGTTCAAAAAGATCTTATCCTTCTCCGGCTTAACGCCCCAGCACCTAATCTTAGTTAGTTCATTGTTGGTGTCAATAGTCTCAACAATCCAATAAAGCTTTCCATTTTTTGTTTTTCTTGGAACAATCTTGCGCGGAATAAACCAGCATACCTGTAAATCTGGATCGAACTCAGAAATAGGAGGGATATACTTTTCTTGAAGACGCTGAACTGTCTCCGGGCTGATAACCAAGTTTATTGGAAAAACCCCCGTTAAGTCAGTTTTAAATTGGATAATCTCTTCTTCGGTAAAATCTCCTTCCGGTCGGTATAGTTCTATATTTTCCGTAAGTTTCTTTAAATTTTTAGGACGCTCAACCACACATGCAGACCAAAAATGCTTACGGCCAGTAAATCGATCGTCCATAAGAAGGTCCAAGGCACCAGCACGACACAACGCATCTAAACATTTCTTATTTAACTTTCCGTATACCACTTCTTCGCGAAACAAAAGATCTTCCGCGTTCATAAAGGGGCGATGATTCAAGACTTGCTCGATAGCTGCATGACCGAACCCTTTAATGGAAGTAAGAGGTTGGATCAAAGTCTTGCCATCATCGCTAATTTCCCAAACAACACCTGACTTGTTAATGTCTAGCGGTGCGATTTTGAAGCCATACTTTTTGGCGATGTTAATGGCTTTCTCTTTTCTGCTCTCGGGCTCCTTGTCCAAGAACGCTGCCATCCATTCTACTGGGTAGTAGTTCCATAACCACGCACATTGGAACGAGATGATAGAATACGAAACAGCATGGGATTTGTTAAACCCATAGCCAGAGAAGTATTCAAACTTATCCCACAAATTCTGTGCGTCTGTTTTGGTGATCTTCTTGCTAGCACAACCTTTGATAAACTTCTGCCGAAGCTTCTCTTTGATGTTGTCTTTGCCTGTTCCTTTCTTGGTGAGTACTTTGCGTAACAGGTTTCCCTCATCCAAAGTTAAGCCTCCGAGCCGGTGAGCCAGCAGAGCAATCTGCTCTTGGAAGATCAGAAAGCCGAACGTCTCTTGTGTGAGTTCGCACACTTCATCAGACAGATAAGAGACTCTATGTGGATGCTCTTTGGCTTCTACATATTCTTCATGTACATCTGCCGCCAACGGTCCCGGGCGATAAATTGATGTGATGGCTGAAAGGTCGATGATGTTCTTAGGTTTTACTCTCGTGCAAAACTTCTGTGCTCCGTCCTCTGTGAATTGGAAGACGCCAGCCCATTTGCCGCTGTGGAATATGTTCTCATACACCTCTTGATCGTTCATGTTCATGATGTCGGGATGAAGGTTTTCGTCGTAATACTTCCGAACTTCGGCAAACGTTGGATTCTCGATTCCGTGATGACGACGCAAGACATGTTCGATGCAGCCCTCCATCATCTTTAATGTGGAAAGACCCAACAAGTCAAACTTGATGAAGCCCATGGGCTCTAGGTGGCGGACGTTCTGTCCCTCTGACCATGGAGCTTGTCGCACCCCGCCGGAGTTAATAAGAGGCATGCTCTCATCAAGGTTCTCTGCGATGACAACGCCGCCGGCATGCCGAGAGCACGATCGAACCTGACCAACCAGCCCCTCAACGTGCGTCTTGATGTGGGGATGTTTGTCGAGATACTTTTGAAGTGTGGGCGAGAATTCCATCACCTCTTCCCACGTCGGAGTATACACACCAGCCTTGATG
>CEUS01284595.1_pt1 | contig 32957 bp, 28 predicted proteins | sample 427031 | NCBI WGS metagenome assembly CEUS01 (sample SAMEA2622837, study PRJEB7988) | marine metagenome | biome: marine biome (ENVO:00000447); feature: marine epipelagic mixed layer (ENVO:xxxxxxxxx); material: "saline water (ENVO:00002010), including plankton (ENVO:xxxxxxxx)" | depth 140 m | reverse complement strand
TGGTCTTCTGTAATACATTTGTTCCTGCTCCTTTGTAGTCTGTTAGGTCCCTTAATTGTGTAATTGTAATTGAGGGTTATTTATCTGTTTTACGATACTTAGGTCTTTTATTCTGTTTATTTTCTGAGACATAAATTTAGTCAATATTAGGTTATTTTGAGCAGATAGCAACCCCGTCAGCCTTTATTTAGTAATATTTTAGACGGTGAAAATAAAAATAACGTAATAATTTAAATATTCTTTACGAGATAGTTGCAGGTTTCAACATGCCAGGCTTGGCTTCCGTCTCGTTCTGTGTATTTCCATCTGTCTATATAATCGCCAGCACCTATATCTTTATAACCCAATGTTTCATATAAAGTTCTGGCTCTTATATTATCAATTGAAACTCCTAATCCAATCTGAGGGTAGTTTCTATCATTAGCTATTTGTTCAGAAGTCTGCAACAAAAGAGTACCTATACCTGATGACCGATGATCAGGATGTACAAAGAGATCATCGATGTTTGGGCAAGGTCCAACGATAGATGATAGTGCTTTGTGAGATTTACCTTGCCATTCTAGAGACGCATGCCCGGTTGGTTTGTTATTTATCCAGGCAATAAGATAGGTTAACTCACCTGTTTTTTGGCGTTCAAATCGTTCTCGATGTTTTTGAAGGTTACCCCAGTCTTGATTGATATAAGATTCAATAATTACAAGATGTTCTTCGGCAATGGGTTTTATTTCAAATTTACTTTTGATCAAAATTAAACCAAATAATATCAATAATTAAAACAATATTTTAAATATGATACGCCATAACCTGAGTATCTGAATAGATCATATTTGTTATATTTGATCTTAAATTGAAATATGCTTAACAAAAGAATATATAATATCGAAAATTTATTCACATTTTGACTATGGTATTTGGAATTCAACTTAATTAAATATACAAGGATGGATTAAGGTGTATTGATGGATAAAAAGGTATATAGAGTAGGGATTGTTGGCTTAACCGGTATAGTAGCTAAAGAAGTACAGGAAACGGAATCTCCTTTCATAGAAGAAATTGTTCATGGACATGCAGCAGGTCTTTCAGTAATTGATGGTTTTGATATTGTAGCGATCTGTGATTTAGTTCCCGAACTTCTGGATGAATTTTCTAAGAATTGGGGTCAGAGATGGCCTAATGCTAAACCGTATCAAGATTTTACTGAAATGCTTGCTAATTCTGAACTTGATATTCTCGCGATTGCTACTGGTGACCATACTCACGCAATTTTAGGTGAGCAAGCAGCTAAATCAGGTCTGAAGGGTATTTTCTGTGAAAAACCTCTTGCTACCAGCGTGGATGATGCTGACCGGCTGATTAAAGCATGTGAAACCAATAATGTCGTAATAACCGTTGACCACAGTCGTAGATGGAGCCCTAGGTGGAGGAGTGTATATGACGAGGTTGATAGTGGGTCGATAGGAGAACTTACAACTATGGTTGGTACGCTTGGAGGTCCGCGTGCAATGTTATTCAGGAATGGAACCCATATGATAGATACTATGTGTATGTATGCTAAATCAAAACCTTCTCAGGTATGGGCTAGATTAGAAGAAGGTTTTGAGCATTGGGACAAGTATAAGGGAGACGGAGGTAAATTACCTGAGAATGATCCTGGTGCAATGGGATTCATTCAATTTGAGAACGGAATTCGAGCAATGTACTGTGGGATGAAAGATACCCAAAAAATGTTTTCATTGCAGCTGTCTGGAACGGAAGGACAAATATTTGTAACTGAAGAAAAAGCCAGTTTGTTAACCACAAAAGAACATAATAACTATTTCCAAAGTAGTACGACATCAATTAAACCAAAATCTTATACTTCTGAAGGTATAGCAGCTGGATACCAGGAGTTAGTACATTTAATTGAAAATGGTGGTGAGGGTGTGTCTATGGCCAGAGAAGCTCGGAAAACTGTCCAGATATTAACAGGTTTTTTGAAATCACAGCAGAATGATTCTTCTTTAATAGACGTTTAAAAACATAAACAGGTCAAAATCTATTGAAAAGCGGTATAAGTAAGGAGAACAGAATGTCAGAGAGAGTGAAGATAGTAGTACCTGGAGATGATCCCGCTCAAATACAGGGGTCAGCGCATCTTGAACGGCTAAGGCCTTATGGAGATGTAGAATTGTTCACCGACAGGCCCTCTTCAATGGATGAACAATTGTCCCGTGTTCATGGAGCTACGGTAATTATGAATACCAGGGGTGCAGTCAAATGGTATGAAGATACGCTGAAGCAACTACCTGATCTTGAGTTAATTGCGACCTGCTCAATAGGTACCGACATGATTGATATCAATCAGGCAAGGGAACTTGGTATAACCGTATGCAATCAACCTGGCAAGATAGCCCCATATGTGGCTGAACATATAATTGGTTTAATGTTTGCGGTGGCAAAGCGCGGATCATATCAAACAGAAGAGTTGAGGTCAGGACGTTGGTCAGCAGAGCCTAAAAATATATATTTAAGAGGCAAGACAATAGGGTTAATAGGGACAGGTAATACAGGAGGGGAAGTAGCGAGAATAGCGAACACGCTGGGTATGCGAGTTATAGCGTGGACATTTAATCCTTCAGATGAGCGAGGAATGGATCTTGGAGTAGAGTATATGCAGTTGGATGATTTACTGGTTGAGTCTGATGTGGTTAGTATCCAGGTTAGGTTGAGTGAAGATAGTCGCCATATGCTTGGAGAGCGTGAGTTTGGAATGATGAAGCCTGGAGCTATCTTCGTAAATGGAGGTCGAGGGGAGTTAATTGATACTTCTGCGTTGATAGAAGTATTGAACTCCGGCCATCTTGCCGGAGCTGGGCTTGATGTATTTGAGGAGGAGCCTCTTCCAGCCGGTCATCCAATACTTGAATGCGAGCAGGTTGTATTGACACCTCATATAGCAGATCAAACGCCTGAGGGCGTTGAGAGTTTGAATGAGGGATGTGTATCCAATGTAATAGCATATTTAGAAGGTAGAGCACAGAATGTAGCGAATCCCGTAAACCAGGATACAAAATAATGGAAACTGGTCTTACAGTAGGTGGGTATCGTCTCATGGACACGAAATGGGCCACGTTACTGTTTGTCATACCTTACCTGAAGTCAAAGATATCTATGTTTGTAGTAGGTTATCCGTTAAATTTGTGAATCATCACCAAGACCATTTATTTTCAAGATCAGTGTTCACCACTTTTCCAGTCGGCCATTTGCCGTTGTAAAGATCAATAATACATTGAGCTGATTCATTCCCCATGTCGCGTTCTGAAAGAATATCACCACCTGCCACGTGCGGTGACAGCACAACGTTATCCATTGCAAAAAGACGGTTGTTAGGATCGGTTGGTTCTTCTTCTAAAACATCTAGACCAGCCCCAGCTATTTGACCAGATTCCAATCCATTTATAAGGTCGTTTTCAACTACCAAGCCACCTCTAGCAGTATTTATTAAGATTGCGTCATTTTTCATGAGAGCAAGTTTCTTTTTATCGATTAATCCATGTGTGCTTTGAGTTAGTGCGCAATTTAAACTGACAAAGTCAGATTGTGCCAATAAACTATCAAGATCTAGTAACTTTATATCTAATTTCTGTACAAAATTGTTATCAGGATATGGTTCAGTAGCATATATATTCATCTTCATAGAATGAGCTCTGGTGGCAACTGCCTGTCCTATTCTACCCAGGCCTACTATTCCCAAAGATGAGCCTCTTAGTGGTCTTAATATGGCTGATGGCCATTTGCCGCTTCTCATCATGGTATCTAATTTTACTGTAGATTTTGCTACTGCCATCAGTAACGAAATAGTTTGTTCTGCTACAGCTTCATAGTTTGCATTCGGTGTGATAGTTACTGCCACGTTGTGTTCGCTGGCAGAAATTAGATCTACTTTATCGTATCCAACTCCTGATCGAGCTATTACTCGAAGTAGCGGCAGTGATTTTATTATATTTGCAGGATATCTTTCTCCGGCGGCAATAACTGCAGAAGCCCCTGAGAGAATTTCTATCTGTTCCTCGTCAGTTGCATTTCCATTAGAAAAATGTTTTGCTCCAATAGGTATCACAGTGAAACCATTGTCTTTGAGAAGTTTTATGAAATCTGGTTCGGGTCTGTCTGAATTGTATTTAGTTTTAGAGCTTACTGTGCTAACGGCTACTATAGTCAAAATTTATCTCCTGATATTACTTGAAAAGACATACGATTAATCGACCCTGTAATCTTAATAAACTGAGATTTATATAGAAACGATTATGTATATTTAAAATCATAGACGAATTTATGCTAATCTGACTAGAGATTATATATTTTTGAAATTGGAATCAATTATGAAACATAATTTAGCTAAGGAACAGATGCTTAAAGGCAATCCAGCCATCGGTGCAGAGGTATCACTCGGATCACCTATATCTGCGGAAATAATTTCAAGTGTAGGGTTTGATTTTGTTGTAGTTGATTTTCAACACGGTGCATGGACTGAGGAATCAGCAACAGCAGCATTTAGGAGCATAGTTTTAGGTGGATCGATTCCAATGGCTCGTGTACGGAAAAATGACTATAGTCTTATAGGAAGGTTACTGGATCTTGGTGTCATGGGAATCATTGTCCCTATGGTCAATTCCGTTGAAGATGCTCAGTCAGCAGCTTATGCAACCAGATATCCACCTCAGGGAGGGAGATCAAATGGAGCATTTGCCACAGGCTATCTTGGGAATGATTATGAACAAAAAATCGATAATGAAGTATTTTTAGCGGTTCAGATAGAAACAGGAATTGCTCAGTTAAAATCTGAGGAAATAATGGCTGTAGAAGGAATTGATGCCTGTTGGATAGGACCCATGGATCTTGCACGTACCAAAGGTCTGGATCTTAAGACTAAAGATGGACAGGATCAACATGTGAAAGCGATAACAGATATTGTTGAGTCATGTATCAGGGCTGGAAAAATTCCTGGTATAGCTTTGGGAGATCCTGAAATAGCCCGATTTTGGATAGAACGTGGATGTCTTTTTGTTACAACCGGCACAGATGCTAGCTGGGCCAGAGATGGAGCAGTTAAGACGCTTTCACAACTGAAGAGTTGATGTAAGAGCAATATAGAGTCCATTTAATTAATAGGTGAGGGATGTCAATGTATAGAGCAGCAGTTATCGGTTTAGGTAGGATGGGTAGTACATATGACGATGAAGTCGAGCACGGTGGCACTGTAACTCTTCCATATTGTCATGGACCCAGCTACTACTATTCTCCAAGGACAGAATTGATTTCTGGAGCAGATCCTCATCCTGAACAAAGATCCATGTTTGGAGAACGATGGGATATATCAGAAGATCGGTTATACACAGATTATAAGGAGATGATTGAGAGGGAACAGCTTGACATCGTGAGTGTTACCACGACAGCTAAGATTAGAGCTTCCATAGTAAAAGATGTTGCCCGGTCGGGGGTAAAGGCTATCTGGGCTGAAAAACCTATTGCGTTTAGTCTTGAAGAAGCAGATGAAATGTTAGAAGTCTGCAATGATAATGGTGTCGTTTTAGCTTTGAATACTGCCAGAAGATGGATGTCTTCATACACTGAAATAAAACAGATTCTGGATTCTGGCAAACTTGGCCAGATATTACAGATAACAGGATATTGGAGATGTGGTCTTTCACACAATGGGAGTCATCTTATCGACATAATACGATTCTTAGCCGGGGGCAATATTGAATGGGTTTTTGGAGAAATGAGTTCTGACCAGGAAGCGGAACTTGACGATGATTTGGAAGGGAACGGATATCTAGCGTTTGACAACGGGGTTAGGGCTTTCCTAAGGAGCATGGATTGTGGTAATGCTGTTGGGACCTATATTGATGTGATTTGTGAAGCAGGAAGAATTGTTTGTAAAGAAGGTTCAGGTGAATATTTGGTATACCAGATTGGATCTGGCATTGAAGGAACACAGAGAAAAGGTGAATCACCAGTGGTTTATCCGGTTCCTCTGCCTGCCAGACCACAGGGTACAGGTCTTACAATAATAGAAGATTTAATAAGCAGCATGGATAACAATACTAAACCAAGAGCTTCTATTGAAGATGGAATAGCTAGTTTAGAAATAGCGATAGCATTAAGAGAATCCCACAGAAAAGGCGGAGTTAAGGTGAAATTACCGATTTCTGATAGATCCCTTGGAATTAGATCGAATGAAACTTTGAAAGGCGATATTCCTGCCCGTATCAGGAGACAACTTGAAAACGGTTCGTAATGATAAAATCAGAAATTGCGTGAATTTGAAATCTAGGTAGGTTGTAAATAGAATCAACAGACTTACCATTATATAATAACTTTGATAGCAAGTTAGACACCATTTTTAAATATCTTAATTCTGCCAAAATTCTATAAACTGAACTTCCTTATGGAATTAACGAACAAGTTTACTTTAACTCTCAAATATTTATCGAAAGATCGATTTCTACTCTCCGTAATTTTTGTTGCGGTGTTTGTAACTGTTTGTCTTAGTGCTTCGATACCGATTTATTTAAAAGCCCTTGAACAATTGGCTTTCAATATATCTTTAGACCGAGTCAGTGGGAAATTATTGCAGATTCATGTTTTAGGTTCCAATACTCTAGTGGGTGAGAGACCGCTATCTGAAAATGATTCCCTGTTAATGGATTCAATATCTAATAATATCGGACTTATTTATCGCGGTCATGAAAAGTATCTCAGGGGAGATATACAGTTGGTCGGTCATCCAGAACACCCACTCCCAGATGAAGGTCTTGCTGGCCTCAATATTACCAGGGGATATATTCAATATATGTCCAATTTGAGTAAACACTCACGTTTTCTTGAGGGAAGAATGGCGCTTGATTCGGTGAAACAATATAAAAACTCAGTTGAAATAGAAGGGGTTGTTTCAAGGAAAACAGCTAACGGATTTGAATTACATTTGGATGACATTCTTGTACTTAGACCTGCTGTTAAAGCAAGATCAGAGCTTTTGGTTAGGGTTGTAGGTGTGCTGGAAGAAGGTGACTCTGACTCAGAATATTGGCGGATGGGGAAGATGTTTTTGGATCCTGCAACTCTTGATCTAAATATTCCAACTGATATGCAAGATATCATAACTGGAGGTACAGAATTACCAGAAGTAAGGATGTTACCTATATTTGTTACAGAACAATCTATGATTGATGCCGTGAATCATACATATCCTGGTTCGCTCGTAGAACCAAGTTGGTTCCTTTTATTAGATAAACAAAAAATGAAAAATTGGTCTGTATCTGAATCCAAGCGTAGGATCGAAGAATTTCGTACTGCAGTCCTTTCTTCTATGCCAGGAACATCAATATCAATGAAGACTGTAGAGCAACTGATTCTTCAGCTTCAGAAACGAAGTTTTCTGACAAAAATCCCTATGTTTGTCCTAATGGTAGTAACGGTAATAACAATCGTCATATTTATGCTAATGATGGTTTCAAATATAGTACAGAGTAGGCAAAGAGATGCATCATTACTGAAAAGTAGGGGAGCAAATACATGGGCGGTTCTTCGTTTATATATGTTTGAAGGGGTATCAATGTGCCTGGTTTCTGTTTTGGTGGCTCCTGCATTTGCTTTCTTGATAGTTACATTAAGTGGCAAACTACCCTATTTTAACGAGGTGACTCAAGGAAGATCTCTGCCTGTTAGCATCGACTATTGGCCTTTTGTGGCAGCATTATTGGCATGTTTACTATGTCTTGCCATTTTGATTGTGCCTGGAACGATAGGTGCTAGGATGGGTTTGTTGCTTCATAATCTAAAATCTGCTCGCCCAACCGCAACTACGTTTTTACACAGATATAATATAGATATTCTTTTGCTAGGAATTACTGGACTTGTATTTTGGGAGCTAACTACTAGAAAAACGATTGTTTCAAAAGGTATTTTCGATACATCTCAAGTTAATGAAATGTTACTTTTTGCACCCGCACTATTTTTGTTAACTATAGGAATACTATTCTTCAGGTTTTTCCCTTTGGTAGTGAGATATGTTAGTGGAGAAAGTCATCAATTGATCCACTTTCTGGCTAGCTTATCAATTGGATTGACTGGATTGGCAATTTTGTATAGGGGGCTATATGAAAACACTGAAGATAATTGGACTCTCCTTTTATCATTATTGATAACAGCTGGAGCATTATATTTGCTTTATTGCCGGGTTGATCGGTTTATTTTTAAAAACACGATTTTGATTCTAGGAATTATTGTAACGATCATTTTCTTTTTAATTAAACCAATACACAATCAAGATTATCTTTATTTGGCAAATATAGGGTTTGCCATGATTTTCCCATCTGTACTTATTTTCTTATGTTTCAGAAAGGTTTTAAGAAGCGCTCCTATCTGGATTTCGATGGCGTTGCTGAGGATGTCTAGATCTCCATACAGTTATTCAAGATTGATACTCCTTTTACTTGTTTCAGTTGGACTTGCAGTCCTGGCAACGACTGTTGGAGGGACTTTAGAAGCCAGTTATCTTGATCGTGCTGCCTATAAGTCTGGGACTGATCTGAGGGTCTCTGGGTTCACTAGTTTCAGGCAAGGAGGCTTATCAGGTTTAATCGATTCTTATGCATCTACAAAAGGAATCAAGAATACATCATTAGGATATCGATCGAGTGGATCAATTGGGCCTGTTAATTTTGAATCTTTAGGTATAGAACCGAATAAACTTAAAGATATGCTTTGGTATAGAGAAGATTTTTCAGATGATTCATTAGACATTTCGATAAGTCCGATTGATTCAAACAATAAACTTGAACCTATAATTCTTCCAGAGAATACCTCACATCTTGGTGTTTGGATTAAACCATTGAAATATAATCCATTAATGGATGCCTGGCTTGTCGTACATGATAATGTTGGTTTCCCAACATCTATAAAACTAGGCAGGTTTGAGGGTCACGATTGGCAGTTCCTGAGTGCAGAAATTCCAGACCATGTGCTAACACCTATAAGCTTAGTTGCATTTCAAATAGTCGAACCATCATTTCTTTTTGGCCGTGAAACACCTGGGACTTTACTGTTAGATGATTTGCAGGCAATAGTAGATGGTCGGTCAATAATTTTGGATGATTTTGAAAATGATTTTGACTGGGTACCAATCATAACCGAAGATATTATTTCCGAACAATTCATACCCACCTTAGAAGAATCTTATAACGGTAAACGATCTGGAGCTTTGGTTTTTGGAAGTGAAACTGATCAAGGGTATCGAGGGTTTTATTCAAATCCAGAATCTGGACCTATGTATGCTATTGCAAGTTCCAATTTGATGCTTGCCTTAGGTGCAAATGTTGGCGATACTTTTTTATCTAAGATTAATGGGCGTCGGGTAATCATTAAAATTCAAGGGGTAGTCGATTATTTTCCAACTTTATCTCCAGATGGAGGTCGGTTTTTAATCACTGACCTTAATAGTGTTCTAAGACATTTAAATGTACTAGGTTCAGGTAATCGCTTTTATCCCAACGAACTTTTTATCGATACAGATATGTACGATTATGCTTCTATTCGAGCATCCGTTGATGATTTGGTTGGTAAGGATGGTCTTGTGATAGATGGGGTTTCTGATTTGAATGATATCAGGAGTAATCCATTTATTACTGCTGGATGGAAACTTTTAGTTCTTATAATTCCCCCACTTGTTTTCCTAGTTGCTGTATTCGGGTATTTCGCTTATTTGTTGCTATTCCATCGACGAAACGTTAGCGAAATAGGAGTTTTGAGAACCATAGGGTTTTCTAATAACCAGATGATGAACTTGATTGTCTTTGAGAATCTACTTATAGCTTTTATTGGAGTGGGCTTGGGTACATGGGCAGGGTTTCAAGCAAGCTTTCTTATGGTTTCTCCTATAATAAATTCTGACGCTGGAGGGCTGGTTGTACCTCCATTCCAAATATTTACTGACTGGGTTCCCATGGGGCTTATTTATTTTTCCATAGGCGTCATAGTTTTGGGAGCTTTGTTGTTTCTAGGTCGTTTAGTTAGATACCTAGATTTAGGAAAAATAACGAAAATAGACATCAACTAAAAATAAATGATTCCGACTACAATAAATATTATCGATCGTATTTCATATCTGACTACAAATATAATTAATGTTTGGCAGATGGTAATTCGTCGCAGTCTTTCTAATGTAAAGCTTCTTTTCTCAGTGATATTTGGGGTGTTACTTGCTTCTTCTTTAATGTCTGGCACAGTGATTTATTTCGATGCTTTACGTGAGGTCGCATTAAAATCTGCACTTGAGAAAGAACCAAGTACTAGTCTTGATATAGTTATTCAAACCACTAGAGGCCCGACTACAGATGCGGAATATCGTAAATTAGATCAAATAGTACTTGAACAGATAAATGAGAAAGTTGCATGGATGGCAAATGATTTAATACGGGCAGCCAGAACACCTACCATGCTGTTAGATAACGTAAAGAATCAAACGGATGATAAAGATTACAGGACCTATTTTGCTTTTATAGATCAAATCGAGAGTCATTTGAAAATTGAAAAATGGGGACGTATGCCTAGAGATATGGGAATAGTTGATCCTGCACGATCTCCTATGATAGAAGCAATAGTCCCGAAAGAAATAGCTGATAAATTTAATGTTTCAGTTGGAGACGTAATGACAGCTATACCTACTTGGAGCGACGATGCCTCTCTTGTAAGTGTAGTTGTTAGTGGGTTGTTCACGGTAGATACTGAATCGGCAGAAGTCTGGTATCTAGCATCTAAAATGCAGACGGTCACTGTTGATGGCTTTAATACTGTTCCATTCTACGTTAGCGAAAAGGTATTTTTAAATGTGATTGGTCCGTCTCTATTGAAGATGGATACTACCTATTACTATCTCCTAGACATTGATGAAACATTACTGGATTCTCATTCTGCTATTATCGCCGGTTCTAATATAGCTTCTTTGGGTTCACATCTTGGTTCAACCTTACCTGCTTACATACAGACTACAGCTTTAGACGACTTAATCCGTAGATATGACCAGAAATTATTTTTTAGCAAACTTCCAATGTTTATGATTCTTGTATTGATAGTAGTAGTGATTTTATATTATGTGTCTACTCTATCTGCACTTATTGTCGATGATAGAAAAAATGAGATAGTTTTACTAAAAAGCAGAGGAGCTAATTCAACACAGGTTTTGTTTGTTTTTGTTATTGAGGGGTTAAGTATCGCTGCTATTTGTGCTTTTATAGGACCTGTATTGGCTTTGGTTGGGATTAAACTTCTTGGTATTACACCTGCATTTGCCGATCTAACAGATGGCTCTTTACTAAATACTAGGCTTTCGATAAATGCTTTTGGTATTAGTGCCCTTGGGGGAATATTCACTTTTTTGGCTTTGGTTTTACCGGCTATTAGTGTTTCTCGTATTGGGGTAATAACTCACAAACAAGAACTTACAAGACCTTCTATAAAGCCTTTCTACCATCGATATTACCTGGATGTCATGTTATTGGTAGTAATGTTATACATGTTTAGGCAATTGACTCGTCAAGGTTCTGTTGTAATCACTAATTTCTTTGGTGAAACAGCCATAAATGAATTGGCAATGCTATTTCCTGCTATTGCTTTGCTAGTATCGGCATTAGTATTACTTAGGGTATTTCCATTGCTAATGAATATAGTCGCGAAAGTTGTTTCCAATGAAGCTCCCGCAGGAATAATTATGGGTATTTGGAATATTGGACGGAGTCCTGCTCATTATGCTCGAGTTTCATTGTTACTTATTTTAACTGCTGGATTAGGAATGTTTGCATCTAGTTTCGGGGCGACCCTTGACAGAAGTTTTGAAGAGAGAGTTCTACATTCTTCCGGGAGTGATATCAGGATTGAAGCTGTTCCGAGTAGAAAACTTGGTGATCTTGATGCAAACAATTTGATTGACCGATACGAAGCCATTGAAGGTGTAGAGCAAGCAACAGCTGTTTTAAGACAGACCGGTCAAGTTTTAGTTAAAGCAAAGGGTCTTCCCTATGAGATGTTTGCTATACAGAAAGAATCTTTTCAGGAGATAGGGTATTTCAGAGACGATTATAGCTCAATACCTATAAGTGATTTGTTTCAAAGATTGGACTATACGAGTCCATTTTCTGCAATAGATATACCTTCAAATACAGAAAAATTGATTGTTAAGGCTAAGCCTGACAGACCTCATCCAGGATTGAGCCTTACTTTGCAGACTAAGGACAACTTTGGCCGATATATCTCCCATTCCTTAGGTAAACTTGGAAACGAAGATTGGACGGAATTTGAGATAGATATACGTAAATATCAATCAAAGATACTATCGGAAAACCTCTCTTTAAAAATAGTTTCTCTCCGTATTCATGAAACAGGGGCTTTTTCTACTTTAGAAGCTGGTTCATTACAGATTGATGAAATAAGGGTTACTCACGAGACTGGTATAGATCAAGTTCTTGATTCTTTTGACGATGTGACTTGGACTCCATTACTTGTTACTGATGATGCTGTCTCTGATACCGTAAGAGAAGCTGATTCCGTTATTTTAGGTCAGAAAGGTTCCATAGTATTTAGCTGGTCACATGGTGCGTCTCAAACAGTCAGGGGAATATTTAAAGGATATGACAGGCCTACTATCCCGGTTTTGGCTAGCAAAAGTTTTTCCAAAAATACGGGTCATTTGGAAGGGGAAATATTCGAAGTAATGGTTGGTTCTCATAGAGTTAAGGTGAAGATTGTAGGTATAGTAGATTATTTCCCTACATTCACTCGGTTTGAAGATAGCTATCTTATATCTAATATAACTGATTTATCAGACTATGTTAATCTTGCTGTAATTAGCAATGTTATGACACCGAATCAAATCTGGGTTTCGACAGGTCAATTAGGCGACAGTAGAAGATTACTAATTGAACGCCTGGACGATTTAGACGGGATCAATTCAGTTGTATATGACAGGGTTGATCAACTTACTGAAACTAGGATAGACCCTTTAATTAATGCTGGTTGGAAATCCCTCCTATTTGTATCATTTGTTTCTGTGTTGCTCCTTAGTTGCGTTGGAGTAGTCATACATGCATTTGTTTCATACAAACAAAGATTGTTGCAGTTTGCGTTAATGAGGACAGTAGGAACGTCTGTGTGGCAACTTATTAGTATGGTATGGTTGGAACAGATACTAATTTTAGGATTAGGGATAGGTATAGGGTCTTGGATAGGAGGGAGAATAGGTTCATTAATTATGCCATTGTTAGGGCATGATGATTGGGGAGACAAGGTGATTCCTCCGTTTGTTCCAGAGATGGATTGGCTGCCTCTTATAATGACTTATGGGCTAATTTCCACTGTGTTTGTTATTATTACATTAACAATAGTGGTAGTTGTGGGTAGGATTTCTGTACATTCTGTTTTAAGATTGGGAGATTCGTGATGTTTAATTTTAATTACAACCTATTGAGAGGTTAAATTATGAGTACTTCGTCTGATGCATACATATTTTGTGAAGATTTATTCAAAATTTACAAAATTGCAGATTTGGAGGTAGTGGCATTAAGAGGCTTAGATCTGGTAGTAAATCGTGGTGAAGTTGTCGCAATTGTAGGAGCAAGTGGTAGTGGTAAGACAACATTACTTAATATCCTTGCAGGATATGACACTCCATCTGCTGGCAAAATAACTGTAGGCGATAAAGATCTATTAAGGATGACTAGTAAGGATGTAGAGATATACAGGCGCGAGGATGTCGGATTTGTTTGGCAACAGACTAGTCGAAACCTTTTCCCTTACTTAACTGCCTTGGAAAATGTAGCTTTACCAATGATGTTGACTAATCTTTCTACAAAAGAACGGAAAAAGCGATCCGAGGATTTACTTGATCTAATGGGTATGGGTGAACGGATGAACCATACACCTGAAAAACTTTCTGGTGGAGAGCAACAACGTGTAGCAATCGGCGTGGCACTTGCAAATCATCCACCCTTACTCTTGGCTGATGAGCCTACTGGCGAACTAGATGACGCAACCGCAGGTGAAATACTGGATTTATTTGGTAAAGTAAATAAGGAATTGAATACTACTATTGCAATAGTTACTCACGATCCAGACATAGCCTACAAGGTCGGTAGGGTAGTGCTCATACGTGATGGGAAGACATCTACAGAAATAAGACGTAAGGTGAGTTACGAAAGAATTACCAGTGAAGTGGATACCGAATCAGAATTGGAAGAATTCACTCTTGTAGATGGAGCTGGCAGAGTACAGATTCCTAGAGAAATCCTTGACGAATTAAAGATCAAAGAAAGAGCTAGGCTTGTTATAGAAGACGGGAAATTGACTGTTGTTTCAGGAGAGTAAACACTTTTGGATTATTTATCTCCAAAAATAATTAACTTTGAAAATATGTGGAGGATTTAGATTTGATCAGCAACGGAAAAATTATTGAAACGATAGCGGTCGGAAGAAAATATGAGCTGGGATCGGAAGAGGTTGTAGCTGTTAAAGATGTTAGTTTAGAAGTACATACGGGTCAGTTCATTGCGATTGTTGGCAGGTCGGGTTCTGGTAAAACCACATTATTGAATCTTATAGCTGGGCTTGACCAGGCTACATCCGGACAGGTTTTATTTGAGGGCAAAGATTTGGCTGAAATGAATGAAAAAGAACTAACACAGATTCGTAGAAATAAAATAGGATTTGTATTTCAGTCGTTTGGATTGCTACCTCTTTTATCAGCGTATGAAAATGTGGAACTACCCCTTAGAATATCTGGGGTAAAAGCGGGTGAAAGAGAAGAAAGAGCTAAAGCTGGGCTAGAGATGGTTGGATTGACTAGAAGGGCAAACCATAGACCTTATGAATTATCAGGAGGCGAACAACAAAGAGTAGCTATAGCTCGTGCTGTGGTGAGTAGACCGCCTTTGATAATTGCTGACGAACCAACGGGAGAGCTGGATTCTAATAATGCCAGGTCTATTTTTGCACTATTTAGAGAAATGGTAGAGGAGCAAGGAATCAGTGTTGTGGCAGCTACTCACGATTCTACTTTGCTAGCAATGGCAGATTCAGTCAAGGAAATGAAAGATGGATCTATGGTAGAAGGTTCAGCTGAATCAAGTCGATATCGTAATTGAAACCTTTAGTCCATTCACTTCACTTATCGGACACGGTTTCCTTAAGTAAAATGTATAAATTCTATATTGCATTTAAATTATCTATTGGAGGTGTATGATGGCCGGAATATCACGAACTAGGATCAGTGTAAAACCTGGTAAAACACAGGATTTAGTTGATTATATGAAATCTTTAACGTCACGTGCAGAGGCATTAAATGGGATGTTTGGATTTGGATCAGCAATTACAGGACAAGATGAAGTAACTATATTTGGGATATATGAAAGTGTTGCTGATGCAGAAGCAGCTGTTCCTATAGTTCAAGAAGCATTTGCTGACATGGCTAAGTATATTGCCGAGCCTCCAAGCCGGGATATCTTTGAAGGGGAATGGTTCCCAGTCAGAAATAAATATATTGATTATTTGGATGGTAAGTAAAAATTAAGATTCCTTGAATGACGGTAAAATAAATTACAGAATTCTCGGAATTTCCCATCTAAATTTGCCTAAATATGTTCGGCATTCCTATTTAATTAAAGCTAGATAGAGTTATTGTCTAATTCTTTGATAAAATTAAGTTCATCTTTGGTTAATTTATTTTTGTCTAACAAATCTGGGCGCCTTTTATGGGTACGTCTTAATGCTTCTTGTCTGCGCCATTTTTCTATTTCTTTGTGGTCTCCTGAAAGCAATACTTCCGGTACACTCCAGTCCCTAAATAGGGATGGTCTCGTATATTGAGGATTTTGAAGTAGTTCAGATGTGAAAGAATCATCTTCTGCAGATTCTATGGAACCTAAGACCCCAGGGATTAATCTAGAAATTGTTTCAATCAATACCATGGCAGCTAATTCACCACCGCTCAAAACATAATCCCCAATACTTATTTCATCTGTTACAAGGTGTTCTCTGACTCTTTCATCTACACCCTCGTACCGTCCACAAATCAAAACCAGATTTTCAAATCTAGATAGATCCTCAACAATTTTTTGGCTTAGTGTGCGTCCTTGTGGTGACATCAATATAACAGGAACATTTATATCTAAACTTTGTTGTTGTTGAATAGATTCGACTGATTTGAATAGAGGATCAGGTTTTAATAGCATCCCAGACCCTCCTCCGAATTGATAGTCGTCGACTGAACGATGCTTATCTGTTGTGAAATCACGAATATCAGTCAGGTTAACTTCGATCAAACGATTATTGATAGCACGTTTTAAAACACCAACATCTAAAAGTCCATCAAACATTTCGGGGAAAATGGTCACTACGTGAAATCTCATAATCATCTAATTTTATATATTGTTAACAGGATGGGTTCTCCATCCACGAATCATTTCGAGTGCGTGAGGGATGACAGAAATTACAACCTCCAGCATTTCTTTAACTCCCTTAGGACTGCCTGGAAGATTAATTATCAAACAACCTGATCTAACACCAGATACACATCTACTTAAAATTGACATTGGAGTTTTGTCAAAAGTTTTAATTCTCATCGCTTCAGAAATACCAGTCACCTCAAAATCAATTATCCTGAGAGTAGCTTCGGGTGTTACGTCCCTAGGACCGAGTCCTGTACCCCCAGTTGTCAAAATGATGTCTACTTCACCGCTATCAGCCCATTGTATTAGTTTTTCTGATATCAATTCTTTTTCATCTGGCAAAATTTCTCTTAAGGTAAGTTTAAATCCGTCGATTATCATTCTTTCTTCAATCCCATCGCCGCTAGTATCTTTACGTTCTCCTTTTGAACCCGCATCGCTTATAGTCAGTATTCCAAAATTAAATGCATCTGATTGAAGAACCATGTTATTCATATATCCTATAAATTTAATGAAGCTAATATTTTTTTAAAACACGTCTTAAACTAGTCTAAAATTGCCTTGCGAAAAATTCATGTGCTCTGTGAAACTAATTTTAATATCTAGTTTGGAGGCAAAATTAACATACCTAACTGTCAAAACAGTTTACCATGCCTACCTCTAATTGATCGTTACTTGACTTGGAATGGCTTGTCATAATGGAAAATGTTCATTGTCCAGTAATGGTTAAGGAAGTAATCAGCGCTTTAAAGATAGCTTCAGAGGGTGTTTATGTGGATTGCACTGTAGGGGAAGGAGGACATAGCTTGGCTATTTCTGGAGCGACTGATCCAAAACCTACAATTGTTGGTATAGATCTTGACAAAAATGCTTTGACTAAAGCAAAGAAGATGCTTGGTGAAAGAGCGGTGTTAATTAATGATAGCTACGTGAAAATAAAAGAAATCAGTCATCGTCTCAATTACCGAAAAATTGACGGTATTCTTCTTGACTTAGGACTTTCATCTTTGCAGTTAGAAACAACTAATAAAGGATTCAGTTTTGCTAGGGAATCTAGATTAGATATGAGATTTGATACTAAACAAGAACTTTCAGCCTGGGAAATAGTCAATAAATATAGTCAACAGGAATTAGCTGATATTTTGTATTTTTATAGCAACGAATCGAAATCCCGACAATTAGCTAAAGCAATTGTTAACGCTCGTCCAATCGATACTACCACTGAACTTGCGAATCTTATAAAAAGTACGATGTTCAGCAATCGTAAATCTAAGATCCATCCTGCCACCCGCACATTTCAGGCACTGAGAATAGCAACCAATGATGAATTAGGTAATATTCAGAAAGTACTGAGTAATGCTCTGGATATTTTGAAAACCGGAGGCAGAGTGGTAGTTATAACCTACCACTCTATAGAAGATAGATTGGTAAAAAGGTTTATGACTAAATATGCATCTAAATGTATTTGTCCTCCAAATAACCCGATATGTAACTGTGAACATGAACCAAAAATTAAATTGATTAGCAAAAAGGTTATTAAGCCTTCAGAAAATGAAGTAAACAAAAATCCGAGAAGTAGGAGCGCGAAATTGAGAGTAGCAGAACTTTTATAAGTACTGCTAATACGAATATGTGTGGTAAATAAATACCGTTAAGTATAAACATCCATAAAATTAAGGAAAGAAACAGTCATGGTAGCAATCAAAAATAATACCGATACAGTTCAGATTAGAGAAAATAAAGTGACGCAACTCACAGAGGGTACAAAGTTGAAAAGCTCTCCCTCAAAGATCAAAACTGTTATTGATATTGGCACGACTAAAATCTCAGCGATAATGGGACAACTTGAAAAAGGAAGACTAAATATACTTACGCATAGTACGGTACCCTGCGACGGGTTGAGAAAAGGAATTGTAACAGACATAAGTGGAACATCACGCGCAATAAAACTTGCTATAGAAAAAATAGAATCTTTATCAGGATATAAAGTCGATTCAGCATATGTGGGAGTAACTGGGGTTCACGTTTCTTTCACGAATAGAAGAGACCGGATGAATCGTGATGAAGAACCCTATGTGATAACTAAAGATTCATTAACAGATAATCCTGATACATTATTTGAATCAATAGATAACTCCGAGAGGAAGGTTATCCACGCTATCGCCATGAGCTATTGTATCGATGGTGATGAAGGTATACGAAACCCCGTTGGTATGCATAGCGATTATGTAGAAGTTGATACTCATGTGGTAACTGGGTCTGCGGAACTACTCGATAAATTAAATACATCTGTTGAATCTGCAGGAATCAAGGTTTCAGGAATGGTACTCGAACCTATAGCTAGCGGAATTGCAGTATCAACAAAAGAAGAAAGAGAACAGGGAGTTGTTGTTATCGATATAGGAGGAGGAACAACCGATCTTATAGCTTTCAAGAATAGTAGTGTGTGCTATACAGATGTTATTCCTGTCGGTGGTTTTCAATTCACAAACGATATTTCACTCACATTTAACACTCATTATGAATCAGCAGAATCAGCTAAATTGGAATACGGTACAGCTGAACTATATCCATCAAATAGAGCTGAAAGCAAAATATCTTTTCAATCCAAAACTGATGACTCTGTTATTGAGATTGAGTCTGATGATATCAGCCAATTAACTAGAGAAAGAGCACAAGAATTAATTAATCTTATACGTATTACCTTGAATGATTCAGAACTTGATGCTCAAACTAAATCGCATATAGTTTTGACCGGTGGGACTTCAAATCTTCCTGGTCTTACTGATCTGATGGGAAGGACTATCGCGACGAAAGTTCGTACTGGCTTACCGATAGCGGATGTAATACCAGAGGAGTTGTTAAATCCAAACCATGCTACAGGTGTTGGCATTCTAAAGTGGGTATTGAAAAATGATAATAAAGAAAATGCAATAAACAACAAAATAGACTACAGCTCAAATTCAAAAAAGAAAACTGGAATTTTGTCACGAATTGGACAGATTATTAAAAAGTAGAATAGGTAATATTAAAAAGGGGTGTCTAATGGTAGAAAATACGCGACAGCAAATTGGTCATACAAAAATCAAGGTGGTGGGAGTTGGCGGTGGCGGATCTAACGCAGTATCTCGAATGTTTAGAGAACCTATACCGGGCGTAGAGTACATAGTAGTAAATACTGACAGCCAGGCATTAGTTGGATGTGATGTGCCTCTTAGAGTTGGTATTGGTGATGTCATTACAGAAGGAAAGGGTGTAGGTGGTAATCCTGAATTGGGAGCTAGTGCGGCAGATGAAAGCCGAGACACTCTTCATGAAACTATCAAAGAATCAGATATGGTATTTATAGCAGCTGGTATGGGCGGAGGTACTGGAACAGGAGCCGCACCAGTATTAGCAGAAATTGTTAAGGAAACTGGTGCTCTAACTGTTGGTGTTGTCACTACTCCTTTTGCTTTTGAGGGTGTGCGCAGATACAGAAGTGCTGAAGAAGGTATCAAAAGATTAAAGGAAAATGTAGACACCTTACTTGTTATACCAAATGAGCGACTGAGTATGATAGCTGAAGACGAAATAACTATGTCTAATGCATTTGGATTAGCTGATGATGTTTTGAGGCTAGGAGTACAATCGATAGCTGAATTAGTTACAGTACCTGGTGAGGTTAATTTAGATTTTGCAGATATTCAGGCCGTGATGCGAGGAGCAGGTCCAGCATGGATGTCAATAGGTTACGGAACTGGAGAACATAGAGCAAGAGATGCAGCACAGCAGGCAATTTCGAATCCATTATTAGATGTGTCTATAGATGGTGCTACAGGAGTTGTTTTCAATATCAGTGGTGGCTCTGACCTGAAATTGTCAGAATTACACGAAGCAGCTGAAGTTATTCAAGGTGTAGTACATCAAGATTGCAACATTATATTTGGAATGGTTACCGATCAAAAAAATGATAATGAAGTCAAATTGACTGTAATAGCTACAGGCTTCCCAACGTCTGAATCTTCCAATGAGAAGGATGAGAATTTGAGAGATATCCTTGAAGAAGCTAGGGCAGGTGATTCAGACTTAGATGTTCCACCTTTTATACGTAGACTTTCTAAATACCGCAGTAATGGAAAGGTTGAAACTCCTATCGGATAAAAATCGTCTAAAGAATTGTTTTAGAAAACCCGCCTTTTGAACAAAAGGCGGGTTTTCTAATTTATGTACTATTGACTTTCAAAAATATCAAAACATTTGCTTAACACTATCGATTGAATTGAACCGGGTGTAAAATGCAGACCAAAATAAATATTTAAAGGTTACAAAATGTTAAACAAAATCATCCCGATTAAAATGGGACAGTACGGCACAAAACATTCACACGCCCGGGGAGTATTACAAGTAATCTTGGAAAACACTAACGTGGATTTTCAAGGTGTATATGAACCTGACTTGGCACGAAGAGATCAATTAATAGACTCGAAAGAAGAACCATGGTCTAAAATTAAATGGCTGGAAAACAAAGAAGAATTGCTTGATGATCCAGATATCGTAGCAATAGCATCTGAAGGATCAAATTTGGAAAGTTTGGACCAAACAGAGGAAATAGTAAAAGCTGGTAAAAATGTATTTTACGATAAACCTGCAGGAGACAATTATTCTCAATTTGATCGGATTGTATCTCAAGCAAAAGAAAAAGGCTTATTGATTCAACTTGGCTACATGTTCCGATACCACGACGGATTCGAAAAGATATCCCGTTGGGCTAAATCAGGATTTCTAGGAAACATTTTTGCAGTCAGGGCTCATATGTCTACGAGTGTTGATTTGAATTCAAATCTATCTGCGAGTGCACACACAGGAGGAATCTTTTACGATCTATCTGGTCATGTACTTGACCAGATAGTGTGGATTTTGGGGAGGCCCAATAAAGTCACTTCATTTATGAGGCAAGATATAGATCATAAAGAATCATTTGTGGATAATGGAGTAGCAGTATTGGAATACAATTCAGCAATAGCTACAGTTGATATATCTGCAATGGAACCTTCTCCAACGGCAAGAAGGTTTGAAATTTACGGGGACGCTGGCTCTGTAATCATGGAACCTTTTGAACCAGCAGACACTCTAAGACTGTGTATCACCAGTGAAAAAGATGATTATCCATCTGGCATATCAATTATCAAACTTGAAGACCGAAGAAGATATGTTAATAGTCTTCAGGCTTTTATTCAGGATCTTCGTGACGATAAACAACCAGATAGATCTCTCGATCATGAACTTGTTGTCCAAGAGACTATATTGAGAGCTACAGGCCAAATTACAGAATAGATAAAAATCATTTTTGCAGTATCCAAATTAAATAGGAGCTAGACATGGGTGATAAGTTTAGGGTAGGAGTGATTGGATGTGGCGGGATGGCAGCCAACCACGTTACTGGATATCTTGAATGCGATCGTTTTCAAATAAGCTCCATTTCAGATCTAAGTTCAGAAGCTATGATCGCTTTTGATAAGAAATTTAATGGATATAAACATTATCAACCAAAACATTATCTTGATGCTTACGAGATGCTTGATTCAGAAAATTTGGATGTAGTATCAATAGCAACATGGCACAAAGGTCATGCTAAATGGACAATTGCCGCTGCAGCTAGAAAACCAAAGGCAATATTGTGTGAAAAACCCATGGCAGAAGATATTGGGCACGCAGCAGATATGATCACTGCATGTGAACGGAATAACGTTAAATTGGCTGTTGGTCATCAAAGACGATTTCTTCCATCTTATGTTGAAACTAGAAATCTGATCGAAAAAGGAGCAATAGGTAAAGTACAGATGATTCGATCAATTTCTGGATCAGGCTTATTGAATTGGGCCAGCCACTTATTCGATATGTTCAGATATTTATTAGGCGACGATGATTGTGACTGGGTAATGGGAGCAGTGGAGAGAAATACTGATCGTTATGAAAGATCCATTCGCATAGAAGATAGAGCGCTATGTAGTTTTGGATTTAAAAGCGGGGCAGACGGATTGTTACTAAGTGATTTTAAAGAGGACTATTATCAAGGATGTACTGTAATTGGTTCAGAAGGCATCATTGAGTTACGACCAGAATACTACCGATTGATGAATTCAGATACCAAAGGGAATTGGTCCAAAATATCCCCTAGAGGGAAATATTTTCAGCCTGATGAATCTGAATTTGAAATGAAAGAAGGCGCGGTATTACAAGCAGAAGAATTAGCTGATTGGATCCAAGGAAACGTACAAAACCACAGGGGTGAGGCTCTTCACGGATATAAAGCAGTCGAAATGGCCTGTGCTGTATATGAGTCATCTAGATTGCATGAAATGATTCGTCTCCCGCTAAAGACACGTGTCTATCCTTTAGACTTGATGGTAGAGTCAGAACACTTACCAATTCAATATCCAGGACATTACGACATCCGTGCGAGTCAACTTCGTGGAGAAAATATGATAAGTGACGAAAATAATAAATAAAATAGGTAAAGCAATGATCTTGTAGCATAAAATAGTATAAATCCAAATATAAATTGTGAATCTGATTTAACTGGGACTGGAGCATAAGATGAATATTATTTTGGTGGGTTGCGAATATACCGGTAAAACCACTTTGGCTGATGGAATAGTCGAGTGGTCAAAAGATGTTTTTGGGGTATACAGCCATTTCCATGATCATTTCACTATTCCCTCAACGGAATTAGCACCAGATGCAAGAGATGAATATAAGAATTCGTCTCCGCAAATTAAGGAAATGTTTCAAAGATTTATGATTCAATATCATTTGTCAGACACATTCTATTCTAATCCTGATCATCATTTAATGGGTTTTCATATTGAAGAGGCAGTCTATGCTCCTTTGTATTATGGTTATGGAAATGAAAATAGTGGGTCACAGGGAAGAAGTCCGAATGGACAGAGGTCAGAAATGGCCAGGGAAATTGAAACACAAATTATAGATAAAGCGCCATACACTGTACTAGTTTTACTTCACGCTTCTACTGAGATGATACAAAAAAGGATGACTCAAACAACTAAACCATCTTCCTCAAAAAAACTCGACTCACAACCATTTGGAATTCCTACTCAAGGTGTTGTTAAATATGAGGATGTGTCGTATGTTAGCGAGCGATTTCATGAAGAGTATCAAGACTCTTTAATCCCAAATAAATTCAAGATAGATACTACTAATCTAAAACCGTCTGAAACACTTTCTGAATTTACCCAAAATATCGAATCATTTCTATCATCTTCAGATCTTGACAGAATAGAAGCAAATAGATCTTTGTGAAACTCTATACCGTAATTTACTCAATAATTAGGTTACCTTGTTTGTATAAGGGTTTTTAGTGACAGCTTCGATCATTGCTTGAATATATCCATTAGCGAAGGCCCGGCCTCTGTGTCCCCATTCGGTATCTTGGAATGTTTGAGGCACATGATCATCGATGAAAAAACTGTCGAAACCCACTTCCTGATATATAGACATAGCTTTGTACATGTCCACATAACCGGTATTAATGAATTCTTCTTGGAAACTAGGAACTTGCCCTGATACGTTTCGAAAATGCACATAGAGTATCTTATTCCTCTTTCCAAAATATCGAATCATTTCATAGATGTTTTCATCAATCATCTCTGCAAAAGTACCCTGACAGAATTCAATTCCATTTGAATCTGAGGGATACAAGTCGATAAGTTTTTTGTAGCTATCGAAACTGCGTAAGATCTGTGGTACTCCACCGAGTTTGGGAACGGGTGGGTCACAAGGATGTATTCCAAGGCGAATACCCTCATCTTCTGCTATAGGTGTAATTATTTTTATCCAGTATTGCAAATTATCCCAAATTTCTTCTTCTGTATACTCGCGGCCGTGAGTTAAAGGTAATTGATTTGCCTGATCGTAATCGAATGCAGTAGCTACTGCTCCGCACCTAATAACTTTAGGTGTTGTTCTCCAGACCATAGAAGGCATCCAGTGGTATCCAAATATAGGTATACCTGCTCTCGCGATATTACGTATAGTAAATATCATGTTATCTATTTGTCTGTCTCTGTTCGGTCCATTTAACATGATGTGGTCGTAGAAATTAATTGGGACATTTTCTAAAGCTGACAGTTTAAGACCTTCCTGTTCTACTGCCAATCTGAGTTTTATGATGTCATGTAATTGCCATACACCACCACTACTTGGTAGGTTTGCGCTATTTAAAAGAACGTCCTTGACTCCAAATTGGGCACAGAATTTAAGATAATCACGAGAAGGTTCATTAAATTGTCCAAAACCAGGTTTCATTGTAAATTCCTCCTATATAAATAGGTCTGTAAGTTTTGACGAGCATTCGACTATGTTTTGCATTAATATAACAATCAAGTATAGGTAATGAAATAGTGGGAGACTATGATGTCTGACAAAATTCCATCAGAGCAAGAAGTTTTAGGTTATTTCGATTCTTTAAGCAATTGGGGTAGATGGGGAGATGATGACCAGCATGGAACTCTGAATTTCTTAAGTAAGGATAATACGAAGCGAGCAATGGGACTCGTTAAAGAGTATGTTAAAGTTTCATGTTCTAGGCCCATTTTATTTGAATCTGCGGCTGATGTTCCAAATCCACCCGTACACTATATGCTTGAGAGTGGAGAAGGATGGGAATCTGGCCATAAGGTTTCAAATCGTCACTACTCTGTGTCACTAGATTATATTGGTATGGTTTTCCATGGATATTCCATAACTCACGTTGACAGCTTGGCTCATTTCTTTTGGGACGGGAAACTCTATAATGGCAGGCCAGCTCACCTAGTATCTACTAGCTTAGGAGCTACTGTGGAATCTATTGAATTAGCATCTGAAGGTATTGTTAGCCGCGGTCTATTGGTAGATGTTCCTATGATTCGGGGAGTAAATTGGTTAGAGAGGGGCGAAGGTGTGATGCCTTCAGATATATTATCTGCGGAGAAACAATGCGGATTTCAGGTTCAAGAAGGTGACGTTCTGTTTGTCAGAACCGGACAACAATACAGGCGTTCTGTGGAAGGCCCGGTTGACCCGGTTTCACTTGGTTCGACCGCATGCCAGGCAGCATGTTTGCCACTATTTCATGAAAGAGGAATCGCTATGCTAGGGAGTGATACCGGGAACGATGTAAATCCTTCTGGTTATGCATCGGTTCCGAGTCCTATTCACCAGGTTGGCATTGTCGCCATGGGCTTATGGATTTTAGATAATGCGAATCTAGAAGATCTATCAAAGGTATGTAAAGAAAGGAATACCTGGGAATTCATGGTGTCAATTTTACCTTTGAAACTCAAAAATACTACCGGGTCTCCAGTAAATCCTATAGCAATGTTTTGATGATAAAACGGGATTCAAGCCTGGTATTTAGGATTGCGAGGAGCTCTTACTCTATCGAGTTTTAAGTTATGCCGTTTAATCGGAAAATCAACCTTAGCTCCGTTTGAAAGATGTGATTCTATTATTCCAAATGATAATTCCAAGGAAGCTTTTGCTACTTTAACTCCTCCTTTAGTCGGTCGGCCTGTATCTAGGGAGTGAGCTAAATCTTCCACAATATTTACTACGGTACTTACAGCTTTTACTTCTGGAAATTCAAATGGAATTATAGTTGCTACACCTTTGTGATTTAATGGTCCAGGACCTCGGTAATCAAACTCTTCTCCGTCATCCTTGATAGTGATATAGCCGTTTTCACAGATCGCTTGATATGTACTACCGAGTCCCGTTTGTAGCGCGTAGCAAATAACTCCATTCTCAAATCCGATAACCCCTTCACCAATTGGGTCATCCCGTATGATATTACCATCTATAATCGAATCATCATGAAGGCGACCTTGAACCCATGATGGGTTACTATCGTTGTTAAGATAATTTATCGTATCGAAAGTATGACTTGCTGAATTAAATAGAGAACTGTTTGCATGTATGATTAATGATTTTAGTGGACCGAGTTCTCCACTATCGATAATTTCTTTCATTTTTTCGTAGTGGCGTGACCAGCGTCTATTTGTTCCCATATTAAATGACACTCTATTTTTCTCAACTGCATCCATCATTGCATCCGCCTGCTCTAGAGATGCTGCTAAAGCCTTTTCCGCATAAATAGCTTTAACACCATTTTCAGCAGCATAAATCGCGATGGCAGCTCTATGTTCTGGTTGGGTAGCTATACTAACTATGTCTGGTTGTTCTTGGTCTATTAACTTTTTGTAATCTGTGTATTGACCTGACTTGGGTATGTCATATCTTTGCCCGAACTGTTCCATTACATCTTCCCGAAGATCTGAGCACCCTATTAATTCGGTCCGTTCACTTACATAATAACCACCGCCATGTGATGAAGGAGGTTGCATACTGAGGCCTTCATGTCCAGCGACCTCATTGTCAATAAAGCCTCCAATTCTACTGCATCCTATGACTGCGGCCCTATATTGATTCATTTTATGCCTCTTAGCAATAACTGATAGATTGCAGAGACTCTATCATAGTCTGTTGGTGAGTCTCAACAACTATTCGTCTTAGTTAAACGATTGGAAGATAACTATCGATATATTCATTTAAAGGTTACATATCACTGATTTGTGGTAAATTGAATTGCTAAAGGGAATATTTAGCTATTTTTATTTACGGGAGGAGGTTGGAAATTGACAGAACCATTATCGATATTAAATATTGGTGGACATCCTAAAGATGCAATTCTATATGCTGGTGGGACTATGGCCAAACATGTTCAAAGGGGCGATCATGTAACTATTATGACTCCTACAACGGGCCTCTCGCATCACTTAACAGCTATTGACGAATACAGAGATAGTGGCAAGATGCCTGATATGGATGATCTTGTTATGGAACGGAAACAGGAACTGATTGATGCTGCAGCAGAGCTAGGTGTAACAGATGTACGATTTTTAGGATATAACGATGAAATAACTTTGCCAAGAGAAGAAATAATTAGTGACATAGCAGATATAATTGGAGAAATAAGACCTAATGTCATAGTGACTCATTGGCCTCATGATACTGTGCCTGCACATGCAGTTGCCACTCAGATGACCCTACTCGCTATTGATGCCGCATCCGGTATTAGGCCTGGTAAACCATATGCTCCAACCGGTGGAGATACAGGTGGAGAGACAGCGCAAATTTTTTACCACACCCACTTGGGGAGGACTAATGTTTTAGAGAACTTAACATTTAGGATTCCTACAACGGTAATTGATATCACCGATACTGTTGACAAAAAATCGGCTGCTATGAATAAATTTACTTCACAACATTTTGGTGAAGATAGTCCACTGCAAAAAAAGACAAGTATTGGAATGGATGGTACTGGAGCCGCGACCCATCTTAGGGTATCCTATGCTGAATCATTTGTGGCTCATAATCCGGAGTTATATGAGTATCTTCCTGTAAGCGATTACAGAAGAAAACTATCCAAACGTTCATCTGAAGAAGTTTTTGAAGCTCTGACTAGAATGGACTAGAAACCCAATATAGGATAGATTTACTTAAATTTCAATTAACCAGTATTAACTGCCTCGACACCAAAATACATTTTGTATTAATCACGGCATATAAGTTCATTCGACAACTTGCCTAACACCTGTGTCTGAAGATAGTTGTATCGCTTCCAGTAGTTTATGTCGGATTACTGCTGTGTCAAAGTCAGGCTCTATAGCAGTTCCAGATTTAACAGATTCCCCAAATTTTCTCCACATCTGGGCAACGTTAAATTGAGGACCCTGTCCAATACCTTTGGGAATCCAAGTAAGACGTTCTGGTATATCAATTTCGTCCAAGGCTTCTGATTTGCCTTTCCCACCCATTAATGAAATCGATTCTGATCCAAAACCGTCTTCTTTTACCAGAGACAAACTTCCTTCTGTACCGTATATGAGTAAACGATACTTGCTACCATGCCATGGGATTGATGCTACATGTGCTGATACCAGACCTCCATTTTTTAATGTACCAGAGACAGCAATATTGTCAGGTGAAGTGACTTTCACGTTTTTGCCTGTGTCAATGTCAAGCCACCTTGGTACCTGAGTTTTAACGGCAGCGGATACTTCTTTGAATTCACCAAGACACATACATAGACCGTCAATAATGTGTCCAAAAGCTATGGTCAGAGTTGTTGCACCCAGGTTAACATCTTTTTGCCAGGTTCGATCTGAAGTACGACTGAGCACCCCGGGTAAAAAAGATGTTAAATTCACAGATAGAATTTCACCGACGTATCTGTCTGCTATAAGTTCCTTAAGTCTTAGCAATTCTGGCGCGCAACGTCCTTGGAGTCCAGTCATGGTTAATAGATTGTTAGAACGGGCCATATTTGCCATTTCTGTAGCTTCCTTGAGGTTGGCTCCGAGTGGCCATTCAGTGTAGACATGTTTATGTGCTTCCAATACGTCCATAGTGATAGCGTGGTGTTTTGGCACTCGTACAGAAACACCAATCATATCCAGATCTTCTCTTGCGATCATTTGTCTATAATCATCAAAAGCAAGAGGTATATTAAAGGTCTTAGACGAGATTTCAGCAGATTGCTTGTGCTGAGTGCATATTGCTGCCAGTTCTATTTCTGGCAAACCAATTAAAGCGGGAATATGTGCCTTAGGTGACCATCCGTAACTAACATTTGCTCCGATCAGACCAACTTTCAATTTTCTATCCATTGAATGAATACTCCATTTGTTCAGTATTTATTAATTTGCAATTAGTCAGAAATTGATTTTATGTTTTGTGATTTCCCTTTCTTTCCAGTTTGTTGATCCAAAACTATATGTAAATAGTGAATGGAATGCCACAATTATCATTAAGGATATTGATATAGGGTATAAGGCAACTAGAAATATCTTGTGTTCAAATTTGCGACAAATGGTTATCCACGGTATTGAAAAAAATAATAATGAAGTACCAGCTAAGAATATTATCAATTTATCGTAATCTATATAAAAAAGTCCTAGGGTAAGAGTAGCTAAAGGCAGAAACCCTACAAACATAATACCCGTGGACAATCCCACAAGGATACTGACTCTGTAATCTAAAGCCGGGAAAATACTCCTAGATATTCCATGAAAGGCTTCTCGGTTGTTTTTGTAAGGCATTACTTGTACATGGTTTGATCCAATAAATAATATCCATTTTAAGCCAGATCTTTTTGTCATTCGCCCAAGTTCAAAATCGTCTAGGGGATTATCACGTATTGCACTATGTCCTCCAATTGACAGATATGACTCTTTCTTAAATAACATAAATTGCCCGAATGTTGCAGAGATATGGGGAAATTTGATGTTTTGTGCGAACCTTATTGGTATCCAACAGAAAGTTGCCCAATCCATAAAATTAAAAAGTAACTTTTCTGTAAAGGAGTCAGAAGTACGTTTTGGCATTATTGTTAGTAAGTCTGCTCCTCTCATGGTGTATTCAATAACTGCTTTTGAAACCGTATTTCTAGATAGAATTGTGTCGGCGTCAACAAAGATAAACAGGTCACCTGCAGCAACAGAGGTCAGTTGTTGACAAGCCCAGTTTTTACCGATCCATCCTGGAGGTAGGGGAGAACCGTGAATTAATTTCAAACGTTTATTCGAACCAGCAAGACTTTGGATAATTTCAGCTGTCATATCAGAGGAGTTGTCATCAAGTACAAGTATTTCGAGATTATCATAGTCCTGATTAATTAGGCTAGATATAGAGGTAAGAATCCCTGATTCTTCATTTCGTGCTGGGACTAAAATAGATACAAGAGGTTTATTAATGATATCGATAGTTGAATCAAGATTATCAAAAAAATGCAAATTGGAAATCGTGACAACAAGGGAGAATATTGAAACACATAAAACTATAAGGTATGCGATGGGTATTATATCCATCTAATTACCGACTCTATTAAACCTATCGATCCATCTACGTAATTGGATTCCATTTGAATACTCTGTTTTATGTTTATGTATAACAACGAGTATGTTGAGTACCCAAAATATTACAATAGAAATCTCTGGTTTCATAGGGAAAAATATTATTAGAAAACCCAATAAACAAGCAGTTACGGTTATCGCGTGGTTTTTCTGTAACAAGTGCATTGTGCCGAGAAGTATACAGCCAATAGGTAAAGCCAAACCGCCTGTAATAGCTATCCATGAACCCCAACTTGCTGCAAGAGCCTTACCACCTTTAAATTTTAGAAACGGTGACCATGCATGTCCAATAATAGGAGCTGATGCTAAAAGTACTAGTCCTATTTGGGATAAAGGTTCACCATATTGAGTGCTGTATGACATACCAATAAATACAGGCGTAAAAGCTTTAGCAATTTCGATAAATAGGGACACCATTCCTGTAACAGGTCCGCCTGTTTTCCATGCATTGATTGCACCTGGATTCCCGTCCCCAACATTCCTAACGTCCTTGTTAGAAAGGCATCTACCTATCAACACAGCCCAAGGTACCGCTCCACTTGCATAGCCGACACCTATAAATACGATATGTGTAAGCATAAGAGTTTAACTTTATGTGCCTAATCTGTTTGGTGAAAGGATACCATTAATAGAAAATATATATATATTGGTTATGTATATAAGAATTTATTTTGATATATTAACCTGAAATAATATTTCAGGTTAATATATGATATAGCTATCGAAACAGTAACTTATTCGAAGTTATTTCGTTTCAATTACTGGGAGATTAAAAAATGCCAGATAACAGAATCTTTAACCTATTGATAGTAACATCCTTGTTATTTGTGCTGTTATGTGCGTGTTCGAGTAAAAATGGACAGTCAAAAGGTGTTGCAAAAATCAATACGAGTCCGGTGATTGAGACAACTCCCAAAGATGAAGATGTTGATTCAAAAAATACTAGCCTTTCTTCATCTGCTTCCAAATCTGATACTGAAGAACCCCAAGAAACAGATCTTGAATTGACTGATGAAGAGATTACTACTAAGTTCGCTGAATGTATGCGAGACAAAGGGTTTAATGTATCGGATCCTGAGGTAAATGCTGATGGTACTGTTAATTTACAAGCACTTAGATCCAGTATTACTAATGATCCCAAGTTTAATCCTCAAAGTCCCGATACTCAGAAAGCTTTTCAAGAATGTTTGCCTCAGCTACAAGGAGCAACTTTTGCACAAACTCCATCACAGGAAGATCAGATTGAATTTCAAGATAACATGCTTAAGTTTACAGAATGCATACGTGGTGAAGGACTAGATATTCCTGATCCTGACTTTTCTAAGGGAATTCGGCAGGCCATGGGTTCTATTTTTCAGGGATTGAATATGCAAAGTCCTAAGGTTCAAAAAGCTATATCTGCTTGTAGAGAAACTATTTTTGCAGGTACCGCAGGTGGAAGGGGAGGAAGATAATCATATCAATTCAAGAAAAATGAGATGTTTGAATCTTCTTATAATAAACATAATATTGTTAAGTATAGTAGTTGGCTGTTCTTTAAAGGCAGGGGCAAATGAAGGAGTATCAGATTTTGGGAAGGCTAACTCTAATGAAATTTTGAATAAAACGTTTGATAATGATGTGTCTGATTTAACCGATGAGCAAATCACAACCCATTTCACTGAATGTTTGAGAAATGAAGGATTAAATGTTCCTGATCCTGAAGTATTTTCGGATGGCACGATCAACTTTAATTCTCTTAAACAAAATATATTGCAAGACCCTCAATATCAAAAGACACAAAAAGGTGAAACTTCTGCCTTAAATGAATGTCTCCCTATACTTGAATCGGCCACTTTTTCAAAGACACCTGAGAAGGAAGATATTATTAATAAACAAGACTTATTACTTGAATTTACAGAATGCATTAGAGATTCTGGAATTAATGTATCTGACCCAGATTTTTCAATTGGAAATGCTTGGGCTGAAATTAAGTCGACTATATCCGAAATAGAAAGAAGATCAAAAAGTTCCGCGCGGCATATTCAAAATTGTAGAACTACTATATTTGGCGGTGTTGATAAAAAATGAAATAGATTCAGACAAAGCTGGATTTTATATCATTTGAATACTATTAAATTGGGTAATTATTATGAATAAAGTTTTGATTGGATTTATAGTGATCTTGGTGGTGTTCTCATCTGGGGCCGTATACTGGATAGTTACAGATCTGGATGTGCCCTTTATAGGAGAAGATCAAGGTACGGGAGATTCAGTAGAATTTGGTGAAACTACGATTGAACTAAGAGATCTTCGTACATACAGGGACCTTAGTGGCATACTCGAATATGCTGATACAGTCAATGTGACATCGAGTGTTGACGGGATGCTCACATATATAGCAACAGAAGGATCACGCTTAAACAGAGGATCGCTAATATATAAAATATATAGATCTCCCAGTGATTCAAATTTATTATCTTCTGAACAACAATTATATGCATCTGAAGCTGCTGTGGCGCAGGCAGAACTTGCGCTTGAGAATCTAAAG
>CEUS01016460.1_pt1 | contig 33056 bp, 19 predicted proteins | sample 427031 | NCBI WGS metagenome assembly CEUS01 (sample SAMEA2622837, study PRJEB7988) | marine metagenome | biome: marine biome (ENVO:00000447); feature: marine epipelagic mixed layer (ENVO:xxxxxxxxx); material: "saline water (ENVO:00002010), including plankton (ENVO:xxxxxxxx)" | depth 140 m | reverse complement strand
GCCACACCCGCCTTTGACGCAGGCCTACATGAAGGGTGCTTCGTCCGCCAGGGACTCTTCCCAGGAGTCAAGAAGTCATCAGGTCTTTGGAGGTGGTCCGGACGCGATTGAACCCGCGGCGACGCTGGAACCCGCCTCCGTCAGTGAACATCAAACACACCGTTGGCACTACAGTCATGATGGACAGGCAGTGGGCCCGGTTTCCTACGACCAGCTGCTCGCGGAAATTCGTACCCAAAAAGTGAGTGCGCAAACACTGGTTTGGCGCGAAGGATTTGAGGATTGGACATTAGCCGCTGAGGTGCCGGGATTAATTCCCGGTGATGGTGCTTACTAGGCCAGAGTTCGAGTGCCTGCAGTGAAAATGGGCACGATCGAGGCGGCGCGTGCTGGTTTGGGTTTGCCTGGGTCTCCTGGTCAACTAGAATTCAGACAGGATCTGAGGCTTTGTGGAGTTGCGTCACGTCAGCTTTCAGAGAGGCCGATAATGCACAAAATAGTTTGTCCAGAATGGCTGATCCGGTGGTTGATGTTCGTGCTTGTCGGATGCGTTGTTCCGGCCGCAGGGGAAGAGCAAGTCTCATCGGTCTGGCCGTACACGACGCTTGAGAAGCCGGACGTGCCCCCAGTTCAGCGGGGCGAATGGGTTGCCAATCCCATTGATGCTTTTGTCCTTGCGAAACAAGAACTGCATGGGTTGTCACCAGCTCCCATCGTGGCCCCTCGTGTTTTGCTGCGGCGGCTTTATTTTGACCTGGTTGGTTTGCCGCCCGAGCCAGACGAGATGGAGGCCTTTCTGAGCGACTCGTCCCCCCAGGCCTTTGAGCAGGTGGTCGAACGACTGCTGCGCGATCCTCGTTATGGGGAACGCTGGGGCCGTCATTGGCTGGACGTAGTACGTTACGCGGATACCGGTGGCGGTGGACTCGATTTTCCGTTACCGCACATGTGGCGGTACCGTGATTACGTGATTCGAGCGTTCAATCAGCACCGGCCGTATGACCGATTTATCCGCGAACAAATCGCCGGCGATGTTTACGGGCAGTTTGGCTCGGAAGGGAAGATCGGGGCAGGATTTCTCCGCCTGGGTGTCTTTGTGGAAGGTACTCGGGCAGAGATGCGCCGGGATTTACTGAATGACATCGTTGGCACTACTGGCTCGGTGTTCCTCGGTTTGTCGATGGAATGCGCCCGCTGCCATGACCATAAGTTTGATCCGATTCCGACCCGTGATTATTACCGCCTGGAAGCATTTTTTTCCGCAGTTACGGTGCGTCCGGAGGACGTGGCTTTTACGCAGTACGAGCATCCGGAAGAACTTGAAAAGAAAGCAAAGGCCTGGGAGAAACAACTCGCAGATCGTAAGGCAAGGCATGCCGCCCTGAAGCAGACGTTCCGTGCCCGTTTGACGGAGCTCTATGCTGGTCGATTGACGGCGCCGCAGGATTTGAAAGATATTGCCGCTCCGGTCAGTGACGGTGACGTTTCACGCGAAATGCGGCGTGGCATTCTGTTTACGCAGGAAGAGCAGGAACGCTTTGCCGAGATGCAACGGGAAGCGACAGGGGCCGACAATCTCCCAGGCCGTTTTCAGGCACGCGCCTATTCGGCCGCCGATTTGATCGGAGCGAGCAATACGCCCGATCCGAATTATCCAATTGCGCCAGCGACGTTTGTGCTGGAGAGTGGCGACCCGAAACAGCAAGGTGCGCACGTGAAACCCGGGTACCTGACAGCGGTAACGGGTGTGGAACGGGATGTCGACCTGGAAGGTGTGCAGTACAGCCGCCGTAAGATCCTCGCGGAGTGGATCGCCAGCAAAGAGAATCCACTCACCGCGCGTGTGATGGTGAATCGGATCTGGTATTACCATTTCGGCACGGGGTTGCTGACAACACCGAGTGACTTTGGCAAGAATGGTGGTGGTACCGTCCAGCACGAGTTGATCGATTGGCTGGCCTGGCAGTTTATGGCGAATGACTGGAGCATCCAGGCGATTCACCGATTGATAGTGGGTTCCAACACGTATCGCCAGTCTTTACACCACCCTCAGGCGAAGGCCTTTGAAGCACGAGATCCGGAAGTTCTCTTTTTATGGCGGCGGAAGCCGATTCGACTTGAAGCAGAGACCATTCGCGATAGCGTGTTGGCGATCAGCGGCGAGTTGAATGAAGAGGCCGGGGGGCCTGGCTTTTTTCCGGAAATTGATGATGGTCTGATGAAACGCGCTTCGACCTGGTGGCAACCTTCGTCACCGCACCAGCGTAATCGACGAAGTGTCTACATGATGCAGAAACGAGCCATGGTGCATCCCATGCTCAAAGCGTTTGATGGGGCCAATCTTAATGAGAGCTGTTCGGTGCGTGGTGTGACGACGGTGACCCCCCAGGTGTTTGCATTGTTTAATAGCCGTTTCATGCACGACAAGAGTACCGCGCTAGCCAGCCGGTTGGTGCGCGAAGCCGGCGATGAACCCAGAGCGCAGATTGAACGTGGTTATCAGCTTGTATTGCAACGTCAGCCGACAGACTTTGAAGTTTCACGCAGCCGGACGTTTCTGCAGCGTCAGTCGTTAGCGGAATTCTGCCTGGTGTTGTTGAATCTGAACGAGTTTTCCTATTTGGAGTGAGCCCTGTGAGCGCCCGTTGACGCCGCTCATTGAAACGGAGGCAAACCATGTCATTGAACGACCGCGCTGCAAACCATTCCGCATCTGGTCGTCCCACGCTGGGGCGGCGAGAATTCTTGTACGGTCTGGGGCAGGGGGTCGGTAGTGTTGCACTCAGTTCCATGTTGCTGCAGGACCAGTACCTGTCGGCAGCCGGGCCGGCAGATCCGCTGCAAGTCAAAACGCCTCATCGAACGCCTCGCGCCAAATCAGTCATTTTCTTGTTCATGTATGGCGGTCCAAGCCAGATGGACACGTTTGATCCCAAGCCTGTGTTGCAGCGTTATCATGGGAAACCGGTCACGCGGATCTACGGCGGCGGTGGTAATGGGGACAACCGTGAAGAACGCCTCTATGTGGGCACTCCATTCCGGTTCAAGCAGCATGGGCAATGTGGGCAACCGGTGTCAGAGCTGTTTCCCAATCTGGCCACATGTGTTGACGACATGGCGTTTCTGCGGTCGATGCACGTCGATTCCGCAATCCACCCGATGGCGTCTTTTCAGATGAACCTGGGTACGTTGTTGCCGGGTTCGCCTTCGATGGGGTCCTGGGTGCTCTATGGCTTGGGTACTGAGAATCGGGATTTGCCCGGTTTTGTCGTGTTGGCGGACCGAGGTTTATGGAGTGGTGCGGTTAACTATTCGAACGGCTTCCTGCCGGCGCAGACCCAGGGTACTCTGCTCAACCCCAGCGGAGGTGGGATTGCCGATTTGCAGCCACCAGAAGGCGTCACACGCAGGAGCCAGCAGGCGAGTATCGACTTGTTGAACGACTTGAATCGCCCGTATCTCTCTTCGGATCCACAGAATACCGACCTGGTGGCCCGTATGCGCAACTACGAACTTGCGTTTCGTATGCAGTCTGCCGTGCCCGAGGCGATGGACCTGGGACGTGAAACGTCAGCCGTCCGCGACTTGTACGGTTTGGATCATAAAGTCACACAACCGATGGGTGAACGCTGCCTCATGGCGCGCCGTCTGGTGGAGCGAGGAGTCCGGTTTGTCCAGGTCTATAGCCACGGGTGGGATTCCCACGACCGGATCGAACAGCATCATCGACGTCGAGCACAGGAAACGGATCGTCCGATTGCCGGGTTAATCAAGGATTTGAAGCAACGCGGCCTGTTGGATGATACGCTTATCGTATGGTGCGGCGAATTTGGCCGGACGCCCGACAACCACAAGGGTTTTTTTGCCACCTATCCCGGTCGTGATCACAACAAGGAAGGCATGATCGCTTGGTTTGCGGGCGGCGGTATTCGCCCAGGGACGACGGTTGGTTCGACGGATGAATTTGGTCTCAGAGCTGCGGAAAACAGCTGTCACCTCCACGATATGCACGCCACGATCCTGCATATGCTGGGTTTGAACGATATGGATCTGACCTATTATCACGGTGGTCGATTCAAGCGATTGACCGACCTGGGCGGCGAAGTCATTCAGGAATTGGTCGCTTGAGAAAACCAGCTTTGGACGTGCGGGTCGGTTGGGCTGTAACGCTTTTATGATCAGCGGTCTGGTGATGGCATCGCGACGATTTCAATGCGTGCGACCTGCAGCGATTTGTCAGAACCTCCGCCGCGTTTTTGCAACGTGAGCGAGATTGCATTGTGGCCAGGCTGCAAATCCGCCACGGGAAGTTGCCAACGCAAACCGTCGAAACGCTGGTCGAGTTGACGGGTTGGAGGCATGCCGATCAGGCCCTGCTCGGCTGGGATGTCGAGAATGGCGCCCAGCGGTTGCTGAGCCGGGTGCGCATCAACGACACCGGGCGGGAGCAGCTTGCCGTTGAGTGACGCCGTGAGCTGATCGCCGGGCTGACAGAAGTGCAGACCAACCCACAGTTCGGCGGATTGTGGCTTTCCTGATACGGGAACCTGGACCGTTTTCGTACCCGATTCGACGGTGAGTTCGAGGGGGACATGGGGAGCGCGATAGGTGGTGTTAAACCGCAGGTAATCGGTGCCGATACTTCGGCCTACATCGAACTTATGCACCAGCGTGTAATGCTGTTTTTTTTGGGCGAGCGTCGCGGGGTTGGCGATCTCATTGATCAGTTGTTGACGCCACGCGCCGTAGTGGAACCAGTTGAACGTGTAGAGTCCGTCAGCGCCATCTCGCCAGAGATTGGCAGCACTGCCTCGAATGACGGCGTCAGGACTGACCTGATAGCCATTTCCATAGGAATACAGGCTGGGGTAAATCGGAATTTTTCGACGTTGCATGAACTGGCGAAATTCGGCCAGGGTGGGTAATTCGGTCAGGCCTTGTCCCAGGATCAATGCGTCGAACAAGTCTTCACGAATCCAGGTGGGGACATCGTAACCGCCCAGCAGGCACCATGAGAGCCGCTCAGGAACGCGGACCGCAATCTCGATGGGGCGGCCGCGCCTTTGGGCCCGCTGTTGCAGCGACGCACGGACTTCCCGCATGAACTCAGTCAGGTAGCCGGCGTGTTTGCGTTCCTCGCCCCTGGGAAAATTCAACGTGTGACGCAGCCAATCGAGTTCGATCCCGTCAAAGTCCCAGCGATCAAATAATTCTTCGATGACTCGCAGCTTCAAGGCGCGGACCTGTCGATTGCGATAATCCAGTGCAGTCCAGCGATCGAGATTTTCAACGAGCCAGTGCAAGTTCTGCCGTTTGAAGGTTGGCAGTTCCGGATTCGGAAGCTGCCCACGCGGGGGTTGTGCGTCGTGCGTGTCGTTCATCCGTAGCGAGGCAAACGCGGCCAGTCCCCGCCGCCGACATTCCGAGACGATGACATCCGGAGGATTGTGCCCTTGACCGGCGAGGTGATGTGGATTGCGGTATTGGTCTTGGGGATCGAATTCGATGTCGCCGTGCCATGCCCGACGCGGTGGAAACTGAAAGGCGTCAGCCTGGCCTGGCCATTCCAGTACCTGACTGTCGTATTCGGCAACATTCCCGCTGCCAAAGCTGAATAGCAGGGTGTCGACGGCGGTATTTTCGAGCGGTCCGAAAACCAGCGATACAAATTGTTCACGGGTCAACGGGCCGGGAGATTCTGGAAAAAGTGTTTTGCCCCACCCATGAATGACCGAACCATCGCAATTGAAGAGAAACCGCCGAGGGGAGGGGGCCGTGACGGCCGCATCGAGACGGCCGTTGGGGACGACCCAAGGGAGGCTTACTGCCAGACTTTGGAGCCATTGTCGACGGTCGATCGATGTATGCATAGGATCAAGGGATGAGGCTGGCGGTACGCGAGATGGCCTGTGCGTGTGGAGAACTGCATCATGCATCACTCAGGTTGCCTTGTCCAGCGTTGGCACTTGTGCCAGATGCTGCTTGTGTCTGGTTGATTGGCCAGGGGCCAGGCAATGGGTTCAATGACGTTTGTCCGGTCAATCAGCGGTGTTCGCTTGACGGTCCGTCAGGGGATCACGCAGGTCCTGCAGCCAGTCTAGTCTGGAGTTGAGCAGCGGTTCGGCAAAGAGCCTGTGGGTGTTCTCAACGCGAGTCGGATACTCGGAAACGGCCTGTCCCAGAGGTCTGCCACGCCAGGTGCAACTCGCAGGCACGTCTTTCATTTGGGTGGACAGGCCAGCTCCCCGCAGGGGGTGTGCCTCGCGGTGAAACAGGCCGGTGTGCAGCGAGGTAGCGGGTGGGCAAACGTTCTGGCGCAAAGGTGAGGGCACAGGCAGAGTGACGGGAGCCATGGCCCATAGACCGAAGACGTCGTCATCTGGTGGCAGAATTTCCCCTTCTGCCGAGTTGCTGCTGCGGTTGAGCGCATTGACGACCAGGAGTATATCGATCGGCGCGTGGTGCCCGTCCCGGTTGACATCCAGAAATGGCGCGACGACTCCCTCTTGGCGTGTGGATGACAAGAGAGTGGCCCCGGTTTCATTGAGACGCGAGATTCCGGTGATTGCGTCGTTGGGTGCTGTGAACCCGTCGTCATTGACGTCGTTCGCAAGCAATCCATTGTACCAGGGAAAGTCCGTGGCGAGCGCGAGGTGAACCGTGGTGGGCAGGCTGGCGCCGCCGCCATCATGGGCCTCGTAGAGGAAGTGATCTACACGATTGAACAGTGGGTTGGGGAGATATTCGAAACTGCCGTTGGCGGCGAGTGTCAGTTGTCCATGCCGGGTTGTCTCTACGAGTACGGCGTGGAGTGGATCCGCTTCGACATCGTGATCATTGATGAGCACTCCGTCGGCAGTGATCGCCAGGAGCTGATTCTCTGAACCGTCGAAAGCGTCGGCGACCGCGACTGGAGCGTCGTTGACCGGGTGTACCAGGACCGTGAACGAGCGGGTCAAACTGGCGTTGTCGATTTGGGTTTCTAGATCCTGATCGGGGCCTCCGTCTTCCACGGTAACTTGGATTTCGACTGGTCCTGTTGCGTTGGCCAGCGACATGAAGGAGAGGGTCGCTGTGGCATCTGGGGAGAGATAGTTGACTGTTGGGGTTGGAATGACTTGAGGGGTACCACTGTGGGCAGTAATCCGGAGGGGCTGTTGTTCCTCTCCCCCCGCCGAGATTCCGTCCAACGCAATTTCCTGGAGGCCGGCGTCTTCGTCGACTTCCAGGTCTGCAAGAGTAGCGAGGGTGGGGACGCGATTAATGAGGATTGATTGTGGAGCGTAATCATATCGACGCTGGCCCGTCTCGTCGTAGATCTCCGCTAACAGGCGGTAGGTACCCGAAGGTATTTCCGGCGCTGTCATCGTGACCTGCTGACTCAGCACCGTGACGGTTGCGTCGACAGCGGTCGTTCCCAGCAGGTATTCATTGGTGTTGAACGGGTTCTGGTCGGTATCCAATTGAAAGCGGACTGTTGCACTGCTATCCGCATCCTGGTAGTTGAATTGAATCGGGATCGGGTTGCCTGGCGAGGTAATCGTGTTCTCCAACGGGGTGGTGACTGCCAGCAGGTTGGGCCAAGTGGCGTCACTCCAGTCGACTTGCTGGCGTACCGCGTCGCCGCCGAAAGACTCCAGCAGGCCATCGGCCGCGCGTGTTTTTCCCATGATTCGACTGTAGGCAAAACCACTCTCGTCACGTGGCGGGTGCGGGGCGTCGTACCAGTTGTTGGGAATTTCCACCCAGCCGTCATCGGCAGGCGGGTTGGTTGAGGTGTCGATGGTTCCGTGGTACCAGAGCGGAACGTCGAGATGCTCGCTGGCATAGCCTCCGTCGCTGAGTACGCTTTCGGAGAGCTGGAAATCCGCGGCATTGGCGACAGGTTCACCGGTGAAGTCGTACGAGAGTGACCCCTCGGTACGCCAGTAATTGTCCCAGAAGATGACATTCTCCCAACTCGTCATCGGGGCGTCACCGAAATCATAATTTGTCAGCAACGGTTCGCGAACTCCATCAACCGGGTGAGGATCAAGAGTCGTGACCTGATCGACCCAGATTCCGAGTTTTCCTAGCTGGTGTGCCAGCTCGCCTGCCAGTGAACCACCTCGACTGTGTCCGATCAAATGCAGTGGCAGAGTGGAGATGGGATGTTCCAGGTTGGGCAGCAGATCCGCAGCGGCGAGCCGTTGTGCGACCGCGGCCGCCACATCGGTCGTGCTGCGATAATAACCACCACCGGGTACGGCAGTGCCTGCCACGTCCGACCAATCCAGTAGCAGGGCGAACTCGGGGTTACTGGTGGTGGTGGCGGTGGGCGCTGGGCCACTGGAGGTTGCGGTTTCAACCTGTAGAGGCCCACCGTCGTGTCCCGGGTCAGTCACCTCGATGTGGTAGCGGGGTTGATTGAGTTGCAAATCTTCTCGGTCGATAATTGCATCAGCTTGGGCGCGAATCCAGCCGTCTACGTTGCCATTAAACCCATGGGTCCACAGAGTCACCCCTGCCAGCAGACAGCGTGGTTCCAGGCGTTCACATTGCAGCGTGCGAAAGACCGTCCCACGCGGCGCTTTATTCTGCCGATTCCGGACCATGGCCCTATCGTACCACGTTTGAGTCCGCACGGATGATACCTCGAGGAAATCGGCATCGTGCCATCGGCGCGGGTGTTATTTGACGGGCTGGCAAGCAGAATCTATTCTCTACGGCGCGGTGCTGTGAAGGTTAAAGGATGGGTCAGGGGTGGTTGTGCCTCCTGCAGCGGTCCACGGTCCTGTAAGGAGAATTATGATGCGGTACATACTCTGGCGGCTGCAACGTTGTTGCGCAATTGGATTGGCAGGGAGCTTGCTTGCGGGAGCGTTGGTGGTGTTCCATTCGGCAGGCCTGCGGGCTGCCGAACCGCAGTCCGATTTGCCTCGGCATACCATCAACCGGATCTGTTTCATGTTTCACCCGGTTTGCTGGCGTATGCATGGTGAAAAACCCCCCGCAGGTGCGGACCCGGACAATTGGGCGGCGTGCTATAACCGTGAGTTGCGGGTCAACGAATTACAGAAGCAGTTCATCAGTCGTCTTCCAGAAAATGCTGCGTTGGTCTTGTTTCCAATTGGCAATGGGGCTGCCATGCGGGCACTGGAAGAGCACGCTACCAAGACCCTGGGACGCCGTTGTGTCATCGTCCGCCGGCCGGGTAAGGACCCGCCACGCAGTTGGGCCAGGCTCGCCGATCCGATTGGTGAGTTTCTGGCCAATCCGGCTCTGGAAGGCCGTGCGGAATTTCTGTCGTCGATTCCCGATAAAATCCAATCGGAACTTGTCACCGAGCTCAGTCAGGTCAGCAAGGCGGAACGTCAGGGATGGAATGTTTCAGTGCTCGAAGTGCTTTACTACAGCCGGATGTGTGCGCTGGACATCGAAAACGCTTTTGCGAAACGAAACCTGGTCTACGACCCGGCGGTTGTGCGCAGCGAAGCGTTTGGTGAAGGATTCGAACAATGCGCTATGACTTGGAAGCAAATGCTGGTGCCTTACCTGGGACTTGCGCATCCGGCCGAGAATAACTTTGACTTGTCGGTTAGCGGCGCGCCCTTTCTGGTTGACGCGGTATTGAAACAGCGGATTCGTTTGAGTCATGATTTGCGACTCTATCTGTGGGAGGCTGTCGACGGCCGCAAGGTTGCCATGTATTGCCGCGCCTGGTGCCGTCTCAAAGATCCCCAGCTCTATGCCCGTGTGGCGTTGGATGATCTGTCGCTGGTCGTCCGCGAAGTGCACGACAAGGAGTGCTGGCCACAGCCCGACGATTCCACGCTGGGATTGCAGGTAGCCGCAGGCCACCTTCGTGTCCCGGTTTTTAATGGCATTCGTCGTGATTTTGACTGGCGTAAAGCGGTGCAGACGGATGAAGAAGCTTGTTATTTGATCGCGGACAACATCAGTCTGCAGGACTTCCGCAAGCGGTTGCTGGATGCACGTATCGGGAGATAGTGTGGGACGGTAAATCGACAGGGCGGGGAGCTCCCTGGCCCCGCTACTTCAGTGCGGCAAGCCCTGCTGGTTTTCGTCTGGCAGCAGTGACGCCAGCAGATGTGCTGGCGAGACGGGAGTGGCTGCGGTGAAATGGGCGATCTGTTGGCGACAGGAAAAACCGGGTGCCACGACACAGCTTGCAGGCGCATTTGGTTGCTTTGCCAGACTGGCTTCGATGGCTGGAAATAATTTTTGTCTGCCAATTTTGCGGGAGACATCAAAATGTTCGCGTTCGTAGCCAAAGGACCCGGCCATGCCACAGCAACCAGTATCCAATTCCGTCACGGTAGACCCGGGAATGGCGTTCAATAACTCGACCATGGACCTGGTACCCGTGAGGGCTTTCTGATGGCAGTGGCCATGGACCAGGATCTGTTCTGGACCAGTGGAAAACTGGAGTTCGGGCTGTAGTGTCAGGTAGGTTTTGGCGGCCCACTGTTCGAAGGTCTGACAGTGATTGGCGACCTGGATGGCGCGTTCCTGTTCCGCTCCACGCAGCAGATGCGGGTGGTCGTCGACCACTGCCGAGTAGCAGCCGGGTTCGCAAAACAGAATGGGGATGTCCTGCGCTGCCAAAGGGAACAGGGTGGCGGTCGTCCGCGCAGCTTGTTGTTGCGCTGCGTCCAGCATGCCTTTGGAGATCAACGGCCGGCCACAGCAGACCTGTTCAGGGACCACGACTTGGGCTCCCATGCGGTTGGCGAGACGCGCGGTGGCGATCGCTTGTGCAGGCTCGAAATAGTTGGAGAACGTATCTGCAAACAACGCCACGGTTGTGCGTTGCTGTTCTGGCAAGGAAATGCCTGGGTTCTGGTTCCGACTCCACCAGTCCAGAAATGTCCGGCGTACAAAGGCCGGAGGGGGGCGGCGCCGATCGAGGCCGAATCCATATTCATTGAACAAGCGGACCGGGTAGGATCGCAATAGCCAGTTGGAGACAGGGGCCAGGCGACTGCCCCAGCGGGCCAGGCTTGCAGTCTGGGCGAATAGACGCACGCGTCTGGGTACGCCGTTACGCTGGTAAAGCTGATACAGGTATTCGCTTTTCATGCGGGCGACGTCGACTCCCGTGGGACATTCGGTCTTGCAGGCTTTGCATTCCAGGCAGAGGTCCAGAACCGGCTCAAGTTGTTCATCCCCCATGCCTACGTTGGAGAGCTGGCCAGAAATTGCCAATCGTAAGGCGTTCGCGCGGCCACGTGTGGAGTCAGCTTCCTCGCGGGTTGCCATGAACGAAGGGCACATTGTGCCGCTGAGTGTTTTGCGACAGGCGCCGACGCCTCCGCATTGTTCTGCTGCGCGGGCGAGTCCACCAAAATCAGAAAAATCAAATAACGTCTTCACTGGCCGCGTTTCGTAGTCGCTGCCAAAACGCAGATTCTCACGAATTCCTGGAGCGTCTACGATCTTGCCAGGATTGAAAAGGTTGTCAGGGTCAAACGTGCGCTTGATCTGGCGAAATGCCTGATACAAGGTTGGTCCGAACATTTTTTCTTGAAAGGGACTGCGCGCCAGTCCGTCGCCGTGTTCACCGGAAACGGCACCGCCAAATTCGAGAACCAGGTCGGCGACTTCAGTAGCGACCTGTTCGAAATGATCGATCCCCTCGGCCGTCTTCATATTGACGACGGGGCGGATATGCAGGAGGCCTACAGAAGCGTGCGCATAAAATCCGGCTGTCAGTTGATGTGCCTCGAGAATAGCAATGAAGCGTTCAATGTAATCTCGCAGCCGTTCGGGCGCGACGGCAGTGTCCTCGACAAACGAAATGGCTTTGGCGTCACCTCGTTGTGACATCGACAAGCCGAGTGCGGCACGGCGCAGGCCCCAGATGCGCCCCTGTTCATTGGCAGTGTGCGCCCGGTGAAAGTGACAGCCCAGTCCGAGGTCGCCGAGCATTTGTTCCAGGTGATCGACTTTCGGTGTGAGGTCAGTTTCCTCGTCGCTGAGAAACTCGACAATCAATACTGCGGCCGGGTCGCCTTCTATGAATTCACGAAATGGTTCAAATTGCGGTTTTCCACGTGTCGTGTCGAGGATAAACCGGTCGACCAGTTCGATCGCGGCAGGTCGGTGTTCGAGGATTGCTGGAGTGGCACCGAGTGCCTCCAGCAGAGTATGGAATTGGATGGTGCAAAGTGTCCGTGTCTTGGGACGTGGTACCAGGTGCAGGCAAACCTCTACTACCAGGGCTAACGTTCCCTCGGCTCCCACGAGCAGGTGGGCAAGGTTAAAGCCAGCGTCGCGATCGGGAGCCAGTTCTGAACGGTTTTTCAAGGCTGATGTTTGCGAGTCTGGTAGCGGTGTCCCGGGCGCGCTGGAAACGTCGACAAATGCATCCAGGTTGTACCCCCCGACACGGCGCAAAATGTTGGGGTAGCGGCGGCGGATTTCGGTAGCGTGTTCGCCAGCCAGCTGCTTGACGACTCGATAACAGTTTCCTTCACGGTCGCTGCCTGCAGAAGCTTCAGCGAGTTGTTCTGGAGTAAGGGCTTGTAACTCGACGACACTGCCATCGGATAACACTGCGGTGAGCGAATGCACGTAGTCAATGGTCTTGCCGTAGACAACAGATCGCGTGCCAGCAGAGTTGTTGCCAACCATGCCTCCAATCGTGGCGCGATTGGAAGTCGATAAGTCGAGCGGGAGCTGCAGGTTATAAGGTTTCAGGAATTCATTGAGTTCATCCAGTACGATTCCCGCTTGCACCTTGACCGTCTGCTTGTCCGGGTCAAGCTCAAGGACGCGATTGAGATACTTGGAGAAATCGAGCTGCACACCACCACCGACGGCCTGGCCGGCTTGCGAAGTACCACCTCCACGAGCAGTGATAGAGATCCCGTGTTCCGCACAGCTACGTACGACTTGAATCACGTCTTCAGTGGATTTGGGGATGACCACACCCTGTGGCAAGATTTGGTAAACGCTTGCATCGGTCGAATAGAAGGCACGCGATATCTGGTCAAAACGCACTTCGCCACTGACGCGGGAACGCAGTGTGTCCGCCAGTTTCTTGACCTGGGCTGAGGAAGGAGTTGTGGCAGTGGCAGCCATCGGTGGTCCTTACGAGATCTGGGACTGGAGTCCTGCTCGTAAACGTCGCAGGCCTTCAGTGAGATTGCTGCCTCCGCTGGCAAACGAGATTCGCAGCATACCTTCTGCAGCCGGTCCATATGCGGCGCCGTGCATTACCACGACTCCGTGCTCTTGCAGTAGTACCCGGCGGATCTGATTTGAATCATTGCTAATTGCATGGACATCTACCATGCTGAAGAAGCCAGCTTCCGGGGAGTAGACCTGAATTCCAGGGAGATCGAGTGCCTGTTCGACTTCGCGTCGGCGGCGCGCATATTCACTGCGCATTTGTACGAGACAATCTTGAGGACCGTCGAGTGCGACTGCCGCGGCGTCTTGCACGAACGTGGCGGGCCCACGGCTCGACTGCTGCAGGACCAGAGCCATGCCACGCAGCAGATCAACTGGCCCGGCGCAATAACCAATCCGCCAACCTGTCATGGCGTACGACTTGGAGAGGCTGTTGATCAGGATGGTCCGCTGCCGCGCATCCGCTGAGACGCCCGCGGCATTGTGATGTTGGTGATCGTCGTAGAGAAGTTTCTCGTAAATTTCATCACTGATCACGATCAGGCCAGCCTGGGCAGCGAATCTGGCTAGCGACTCGAGCTCGGTGAGCTGGAATACGGTCCCCGTTGGATTCCAGGGCGTGTTGATCAAGATTGCGCGAGTGCGTGGGCTTACTGATGAAGCAAACGCTTGTTGGTCAAAGCTGTAGCGTCCAGCTGTGCACTTTGAGCGGAGTGGAGCGACGGTTCCCCCGAGCAGTTCGACGACGCCACGATACGCGTCATAGCTTGGTTCGGGTATGAGCACTTCATCGCCAGGATCGATCGTGGCGGACAACGCCGAGTAGATTCCGAAGGTGGCGCCACTGGTGATCAGGATTTCATCTTCCCAGCGATAATGAAGTCCGTGATCGCGTTCCATACTGCGAGCCACTGCCTGGCGCAAGTTGGGCTCGCCTTGATTATTGGGATACGCAGTGCGGCCGTTGCGGAGCGCGTCGTGGGCAGCGTTAACGATGTGGTCAGGCGTGGGCAGGTCAGGTTCACCACGCATTAGCGAAATCGGCTTTTCAGATGACTTACCAAGCGCACGGACTTCCTCCATGATGGCGTTGACTGCCGTCGGTTGGAGTCCAGAGATGCGCTGTGAAGTTCGTTCAAGTGTCATGCGCATTCGCGGCGAGCGCGTCCCGGGTTTGTCTGCAGGAATTCAGCATTATACGCTTTGTTTGTTTCTTCCAGCAGACGCCGGATTCGAGCATGACGGCATGGTCTGAGCAGCACACGCTCCCGCTGAGTTTCCTCGGCTTTTATGGAACGATGTTGGCATTTCAGGTGTCTGCAGCCGTGGACGTGGTTTCAGTGCACGCAGAGTTTCGTCGCGGTGATGATCAATCACGGGGTTATGGTGTACTGATCGCCGATCTGTTTGCCGAGATGCCCTCAGCAGAGCAACTCAGCATGGCTCTCAGGGGCCGCGGTTGCCAGCTGATATTGCCGGCAGGGGCGAACTGGCTGCTGGCTCAGGGGGACGTTCCTGGAGCGTTGCGTGGAACAGGTGCTGGCCAGCAATTTCCTGGTACTGGACCCCGGGGCCGGACCAGAATGCCTGTAAAGACTGCCCGCCGCTGTTTTCAAAAAACTCGATGCGAACGGGGAACAAGCCAGCTTTAAGGTAAACGTGGCCGGCGGATTGTTGGGGTGCATGCAAACCGTCGTTTTCGACAATCAGGCGGTTGCCAATGTACAGACGACTGCCATCGTCGGAAATGGTCGAGAAAGTGTAGATTCCCTCCCGGGGAATTTGGATAAATCCGTGTAGCTGGAGCGCGAAATGGTCCTCCAGCCCGAGGGTAGGTGGCAGGCCGACTCGTTCGGTAAGGCCGCATGCGACCGGTTGTAGTTGTCGCCAATCAGGCAATCGGTCCCATTGACCGTTTGCCACGGAATAGTGGAGCCCGGGGACCAGGATCGGTGGCGCGATGGGTTTCAGGCGGGAGGCTGCTGCTGGGGTCAAACGCAGGCGGAGTTCCTGCTGGCCACGTTGCAATACGAGGTCCAGCGGTTGGCCAGGCTGGCGGTCAATAAGGGCCAGATAATAATCGAATCCCTGTTGAATTTGAAAGTTGCCGATTTGAGTCAGCACATCGTCTTTACGGATGTCGGACCTGGCTGCCGGCGAATGTTCCTGAACCGAGAGCACCTGGGCAATGGGAGCGAAGGGGTCGATATCAAGGTCGATTTGAATCCCATAGCGTTCTTCGATCGCCAGCAGCGGGCGGAGGATCGCCCGTACACGGTCGATTGAGATCGCGAAGTTGACATTTTCGAGGCTTGTGTTCTTTGAGGTGATGACGCCAATCTGCTCGCCCAGTGCATTGATCAAAGGACCGCCCGAACTGCCACCACTCACTGCGGCGCTGGTTTGGATCAAGGAGGGGAGGAATGCACTCTCTGTGCTGGCCGCTCGGTTCAGTCCACTCACGATTCCAGCGGAGACCGATTGTGTGAGCCCCCCTGGATTGCCGACGACCAGTGTCGGTTCGCCCAGCATCAGATCGTGGCTGCGACCGAGCCGCAATGAAGACAGTCGATTGCCGGCGTTTACCTTTAACAGGGCGAGGTCTTCGTGTGTGAAGCTGGCAATGACGCGGTAGGGTAGTGTGCGACCGTCGTTCAGGGTGACAGCACCCTGAACCGCGTTGGCGATCACATGTTCGTTGGTCAGAATGTAGCCTGTTTCATGGATGATCGAACCGCTTCCCATTCGTACCTGGTACGTGTCGGCCTTGTCGAGCGGCGTCAAGGTTCGAATCGATACCACCGCGGGCAGGCAGCTGCAGATCAATGCCACCAGTGGGGTGTTTCGAGGAGACGGGGCAGGTACTTGTGCCAGACCGCTACTGGAGAGAGTGAAGACTCCCAGCCAGAGGGCCAGAAAAAGCGGCTTCCGCATGTCCATAATCCGGTGGCAAGTCATTCTGAAAGGCCAGTCGCGTACCAGGGCATGCTGGCTGCGATTCTCTATGTTAGTTGCATCCCAGCAGGTTGTAACATGTTCAGTCAGGTGTCCGCGATGTGGAGGGCGGTTCCAGGTTCTGGGACCTGTCGGGCAATGTCAACAGCAGTGCGAGTGTGGCCCAACTACTGGCTGCGATTGAAATGAACTGGTCTTTGCCATGGGGAAAGCCGCTTTCGTAATAAGTTTGAAAAGGTTCGGCTCGACTCGTGGTGTGCCAGGAACCATCCGCGTGTTGCTGTGCGATCAGATACGAGGTGCCGCGCTGCACCGCCTGGTGGTCTGGTTTCAGGTTGCCGGCTTCTAGCATCGCCGCCAGGACGCTCCCGGTTGCGTAGGTGTCGCTCTCGAGTTGGTCCGTCTGTGACCAGCCGCCGTCTGGTCGCTGTTTTTCTAGGATTCGAGTGATCTGGCGTTTGATGTTGTTCGGATCCGTGTCCAACAGGTTCAGTATGCGCAGCGTGAAAACGAGGTCTTCCGTGTCCTTTGATGGTGCCGTCGTGAGCCATTGCGCAATGACTTTTCGTCGAGCGGTGATCGACCGTTGTTGTGCGTCGGTACCAAAGTCAGACAGGCCCCTCAGTGCCACATAGGTTGTTGTGAAATCGCTTCCCGTAGAGGGCGGGCGCTTACCGGGATGGCTCCAGTGCGATGCTTCTTTTTGATACTGCAGCAGGTATCCGGTAACTGCGGTAGTCAGCATGTCGGGAGCATAGCCACCCGCTTGCAGCGTCCACAATGCATATCCTGCGGTGATTACCTGTCCACCTTGCCCACGACCTTCAAGATACCGCTCCTGGCCGCGTCGCAGATGTGCAACCGTATGCTGTACTTGTGCGGCGAGGACAGACCGGTTCGTCGTAAATCCTTTGCGTTGTGCCATTGCCAGCGCCAATACAGGCAAGGCCTGGTTGTGACAGGTAAAGCACTGCCGTTTCTTCGCGGATCCAGCGGCACCTGCTTCTAGAGGTGGAATGGCTCGTCGTATTGCCGTTTGAATTTCCCCCGTGACCTCGTGTACTGGATCTGTTGCGGTGGTTGTTGCCGCTGTCAGTAATGAACAAAGCAACAAACCCCGACCAAGTAACAGTGGCATCCTGCTTGCTCCATTCTTGAGGCGGCATCGACGCAGACAGCAGACGGTGGTGTTCGCACGTACCAGAAGCCATCGTAACCTCTGGCGTTGGGGAGGGGAAATTCGCCGCCTGGGTTCCTGGGTTTGCAAAGCCCGATTGTGGTGCACCAGTTGAGCAACACTGCGCAGTTGGTTTTTATCGATCGGCAGGCTATGCTGTCCGGCCAGTTGGGCAGCAGAAACATGTGCGGGAACGTGAGCTGATCCACGTGTGGGAAGTCACCATTGTTCAGGAGAAACAGGCCATGTTGATCGTTGACGGGCACCTTGATCTGGCGCTCAATGCACTACAGAACAATCGCGACTTGTTATTGGATGCTTACACCACACGGGCCTTGGAGTCAGGTACGCCGGGAAAAGGGAAGGCCAAGGGTACGGTTGCGTTTCCGCAAATGCGTCGCGGTCGAGTGGCGCTCTGCTTTACCACTCTTTGCGCGCGTTCGACCGGCCGGCCAACGCCCCACATTGACTACAACTCTCCGGCCCAGGCGTACGGTGTGGCTCATGGCCAACTGGCGTATTACCGGGGACTGGAGGCGCAGGGCCACGTGTCGGTGATCACGGACCTGGCACAGCTCGATGCGCATCTCGAGCTGTGGACGAAGTTTGACACGCTGGCATCGCCTGACGAAGAAGCTCCACCACTGGGAGTTGTGGTCAGTATGGAGAGCGCGGATCCGGTATTGTTCCCCGAACAATTGCAGTCCTGGTGGGATGCCGGGTTGCGGCTGATTGGACCGGCGCATTTTGGGCAGGGGCGTTATGCCGGAGGAACGGGATGTGATGGAAGCCTGACTTCACTCGGACCAGGATTGCTGCGCGAGATGGAGCGGTTGGGGATACCGCTTGACCTCACGCATTTGTCTGATGTTTCTTTCTGGGAGTGTTTGCAGATTTACCAGGGGCCGGTGTTGGCCAGTCATACCAATTGCCGCACGCTGGTACCGCATCAACGTGAGTTTGATGACGACCAACTGCGGGCGATACTCGCCCGCGACGCTGTGATCGGGGTCACGTTGGGTAACTGGCAAGTCAGTTTCGGTTGGATTGTGGGAGCAAAAAACGAAAAATACTCCGTGACTCTGGAGAGAGTTGTTGACCACATCGACCATATTTGTCAGTTGGCCGGCGATTGCCGGCATGTGGCGATCGGTAGTGACTTGGATGGCGGTGTGGGAACTGATGAATTCCCGGAGGATCTCGACACCATTGAGGAGCTGCAGCGTTTTCAGCATCTCCTGGCCGATCGAGGTTACGACCAGGAGGCGGTTGCCAGCATCTTGCACAAGAACTGGATCTCGTTCTTGCGGAAAGCTTGGGGAGCGGAATGAACCGCTGGTCTCAGGCGTCTCACGTTATTGCAGGTACCAGTCGATGCCAGGATCCTCGGTGATCCAGTCGCTATCGGCCAGTACGGCGAACCAGGCATCACGGAGGTGCAGGGGCTGCGGTCGCGAGTACCGCGCAAGTTGCAGGCGGATCGGCGTCTCCTGCTGAATCGGCATACCTGAAGTGCCAGCAGGTGGTGAACTGCTAGTGGTGTCGGCATCCTGTCGCGGCTGGTGATCCTTCGTCTGGTATCGCTGTCCCCCCAATGCCAGTACCGCTTCAGTTGCCCGTTGATGGGGCAGCCACAGGGCCCAGTTCTGCGATGTTTGCGTGGCTCGGCTTTCTCCCTCCGCGTTTGCAGAATTCAGGTTGTTGACAATGGTGATTACGTCGTTGGGTGCGAGTGACCCATCACGGTTGACGTCGTAGAAAGGAGCTACCACGCCTTCCTCGCGTGGCGTGGAGAGGGTGCGTGCCCCGTCACGGTTGAGGCTGGAGACTCCCGTGATGGCGTCGTTGGGCGCGATACTGCCGTCGTCATTGACGTCCATCGGCAAACGGCCGTTGTGCCAGGGGAACTCTGTTTCCAATGTGATGGCGACCGTCACGGTCTCACTTTCAGATTCCGCGTCCGCAGCGCGGTACGTAAATTGGTCTGTGCGATTAAAACCGTCGTCTGGTTCGAAGTGGAACGCCCCGTCCGCGAAAAGTGTCAACGTTCCGTGCAGTGGTGCTTCGACCAGCACCGCCGAGAGTTCGTCATCATCTTCGTCGCTGTCGTTTTGCAGCACTCCCGGCGCGTCGACGGCCAGGGTTACATTTTCCTGGCCGGTGTAGGTGTCATCGCTAGCGACGGGCACGCGGTTAGTGGATTCGACGGTGATGGTGAATGTTTGACTGAAGCTGGCGTTATCACTGGTGGTATCGAGGTCTTCGTCCAGTCCACCATCGTTTACGGTGACGGTAATGTGTGCGGTCCCTGTCTGGTCTGTCAGGGGAGCAAACGCCAGACTGCCGGTTGATTCAGCGGAGGTGTAGGTGATTTCCGGATGATCAATCAGGTTGGTATTGTCACTGCTGGCGGTTATCCGCAGCGGTTGGCTTTCATTACCCCCAGCCGCGATTCCATTCAGGTTTACCGTTTGCAGGCCCGCGTTTTCTTCAATCAATGCATCGTCGATTTCATCCAGTGTGGGCGGGTCGTTGATAGCGTTGACGGTGATTTCCAATGCCTGACTGACGCTGGCATTATCGGCGGCGGTGTCGAGATCTCCGTCCAGACCACCATCGGTCAGTGTGACGGTGATTTGTGCGGTGCCGCTTTCATTTGCCAGTGGGATAAAGGTCAGGCTGCCGGTTTCTTCGGCTGAGGTATAGGTCACGGTGGGGTTTTCGATCAGATCGGTATTATCACTGCTGGCAGTGACACGCAATGGTTGGTTTTCGCCACCGCCGGCAACAATGCCTGACAGGTCGATGGTTTGTTCGTCAGCGTCTTCGTCGATTGCCAGGTCGTCCAGTTGGTTGAATGCTGGCGGGTCGTTGACCGCGTTGACGGTGACGGCAAATGTTTCGCTGACGCTCCCATTGTCCTCGCTGGTGTCGAGATCTTCGTCTGGACCGCCGTCGGTCACCGTGACAGTGATTTGCGCAGTTCCGCTTTGATCGGATAGAGAGGCAAAGCTCAGCGTGCCGGTTTCTTCGGCTGAGGCATAGGTCACGGTGGGTGCTTCGATCAGTGCGGTATTGTCGCTGCTGGCGTTGATCCGCAGCGGCTGGTTTTCTTCCGCCCCCGCGGTGATCCCTAGCAGATCGACCGTTTGCAAGCCCGCGTCTTCATCGAGGGTTAGCGGATCGAGTGGTGCGATGGTTGGTGTGGCATTGACTGTGATCGTGAACGTTTGGCTGAAGCTCCCATTGTCGCTGCTGGTGTCGATATTTTCGTCCAGTCCGCCATCGGTCACCGTGACAGTGATTTGCGCAGTTCCGCTTTGATCGGATAGAGGGGCAAAGCTCAGCGTGCCGGTTTCTTCGTCCGAGGTATAAGAAACGGTGGGTTCGTCGATCAGTGCGGTATTGTCACTGCTGGCGTCGATCCGCAGCGGCTGGATTTCACCGCCGCCGGCGTTGATTCCAGTCAGGTCAACGACCTGGGTCGCGGCATTTTCCTGGATGGAGCGATCTTGGAGGGCATCGAGTGTTGGCGCGTCATTGATCGGATTGACGGTGACGACGAAGGAACGGCTGATGGTTTCGTTGTCTGCTGTGGTTGTCAGATCATGGTCTGGTCCGCCATCGGTCAAAGTGACCGTAATTGTGGCAGTGCCGAAGGCATTGGCCACTGGCGGGAAATGGAGTGTGCCTGTGGTGTCAGGGGAGTCGTAATCAACTTGAGGGTCATGGATCAGATCGGTATTGTCACTCTGTACGGTGATCTGGAGCGGATCATCTTCTTGGCCGCCGGCAGTGATTCCATTCAAGTCGACGGTGGGATCCGCGGCGTCTTCATCGATGGTGACGTCATTGATTTCATCGAGTGTGGGAATGGCATTGTGGGCGTACCAGGCGATGGTGTCGTCGTCATGCGAGGCGGAGAGGACATCGAGATCACCATCCCCATCGACGTCGGAGACGGACACCGCGCCGGCGCCACTCGCATTCTCGGTAATGACGTGGCGTGCAAAAGCCTGTGCGCCATCGTTCTGATACCAGGCGATGGTGTGATCGTTGGCGGACGCCGAGATCAGGTCGGTGTGACCATCCCCGTCGAGATCGGCGGTAATGACTTCGCTGGCCCCCAGGGCTTCAGTTGTGATCGAGTGCGATACAAAGGCCGTTTCTTCATCTTCTGCAGTTGCGTCGTACTCAAACCACCAGACAGTGTTGTCGTCAGCGGACGTAGCAACGACATCGGTGTCACCATCGCGATCCAGGTCTGTGGTGAAGACGCTACTGGCACCGAGGGCCGTTTCACTGATTGTGTAGGCCGTGAACGTCTGACTGCCGTCGTTGGCGTACCAGTTAATTGAGTTGTCTGCGCTGGATGCAGTCAAAAGATCGAGGTAACCGTCGCCGTTGAGATCGGCTGCCGCTAATCCACGTGCGCCTGCTGCCTCATTGTTGACGGAGTGGGTCGTAAACTGCTGGTTGCTGTCGTTTTCATGCCAGCGGATACTGTCGTCTGACGCGGAAGTGGACAAGATGTCGCGGTCACCGTCCCCGTCGAGATCCACGATCAACACGTGGTTGGCGCCGAGCGCCTCGCTGGTGATGACGCGTGCGATGAATTGTTCATTGTCTTGATTTTCATACCAGCTGACCGTATTCGTCGTCGCTGCGGCAGTGACGATGTCGAGATCGCCATCTCCATCGACATCACCCGTTGCGATGCTACTCGCGCCGGTCTCGGTGCTACTGATGACGTGTGTTGTAAATCCCTGGCTGCCGTCATTCTCGTACCAGGCGATGGTGCCGTCTGCTTGTGAGGCAGATATGACATCGACGTCACCGTCCCCGTCAAGATCCGCCGCTGTGACATCGCTGGCGCCGTCGGCCTCGCTATTGATTGCCTGTAGTGCTCCAAACACCTCGACCGCGGGAACTGCCGTAGTGATATCAACCAGGTGGTCTTCGACTTCTCCACTCCCCGCGAGTCCGAAGAAGCCGAGGTCTCCCGACTCGGCCAGTCGAAATCGGGCCATATGATTTCCAGCGGTTGCCCAGCTGGGGACGGCAAACCGAAGGGTGTTGTCACCGTTGGCAACGGCCAACGCATTGGCGATTTGTTCGCCTGGGCCACCCCAGCTACCGTCGGCGTCGAAATCGATCCAGGCATCGAGTTGTGCGCCGGTGGGTGCTTCCTGGACATTCACCGAAAGCGATGCGTTGGTTTGACCGCTGGTTACGACCGACAGAGTGACGCCATCCTCGTCATTTTCGTTGGCGGTATCGTCTCCGTCAGCGGCAGCACTGGGCTGGCCGTCCTCTTCGGTGTCACGTAACTCTCCCAGGCGTGGTCCATTGGCGAGGTGTTGGGCACCGTCTTCCTCTTGGAGTGTCGGATACGGCGCGGGCGCGTCGCCAAACTCTCCGATCAGTAAGCGGCGTTCTTCCAGCGTTTCCAGTGAGAGCAGGCGGCGCGTTCGGGTGTCCTGGGCGCGACGTTTGGATAAAGAGTGAAGCAACCGCCAGCTGGCGTGTTTTCGCGATTTGGATTGCATTCCGGGAGCCTTGTGGGATCGCGCTGATCGATGATCTAGATGTTCATCGTATCCCCGGCGGCGATTTTTTTGCAAGCAGAATGTAAGTCGTCGTCGCGATGTGATGGGCGCTTAGCGGATCCCGACATTTTCGCTGGTGGTCAGATCAAGGCCTTTCATGTCGAGACGTGCTGCCAGACTCCATTCGTAGCGGTAGCGATCGCGCCCGCTGTCCATTACGCTACTTAGAAAACCGCCGGAATGCGACGAACCGCCTGTCAGCCCGCGGGCCTCGTAGGGCACCTCAAAATCAAACGGGAATGTTTGTTCGTTGCCAGATGTCAGGGAGACACCGCGCGCGATCTCATGTGTGTGACGATACTCCTCAGCACTGCGACTACGGCGCTGTCGTTGATCGTTGTCGTCGTAGTAGTATTCATCCCAGTGCGCGGTGCAGATGAGCTCTACGTAGACCTCGTCGACGAACAGGTCCTGCCGCGGAGTGACCACGAGTGTGCCATCCAGCATGTCCCCGGGCGAATAGTTGTGGCGTGACAGGCGTAGCTCAATACTTCCCTTGCGGTATTTCATGTAGAAGACACCGCCGATCGCGGCCACGATGGCGACAATTACCAGGATGACCAGTGTGCCAGTGACGGCTGACGATTGCAGCAGAAGAGCCATGACAGATATCCTTGTTCAAATCGCTTTCATGAAACGCAGGGTCGGATCGAAAGCTGAATAGGGCGTGGGGCAAGCGGCCGAGGTTTTTGCCTGTCGGAGGGAAGTCAGCTGGTCTCACAGCTTAGAGGAAATTGCGCTAAACACCAAGAAACGTTACCTGCCATGGGGTGTGACCTGGGAGCATGACTTGACCGGCATGGTCGCAGGGGTGGCAGAACTAACCTGGCGAGATCCTGGAACGACCGTCCCGCAACTGGAATTTCTGCACTTTGCCTGTGGCGGTTTTAGGCAGGCTGTCGATCAACGAGACGGATCGAGGCGCCTTGAAGTGAGCAAGTTCACCGCGGACAAACTCAATGAGTTCGTCTGCGCTCGCAGCGCTATCCCGCCGCAAGACGATAAATGCATGCGGTGTTTCACCCCAATGAGGGTCCGGGACGCCAACCACGGCTACTTCTTGGACCGCAGGATGCCGCATCAGCACGCCTTCGACCTCCACCGAGGAAATATTTTCGCCGCCGCTGATGATCACGTCTTTGAAACGATCACGGATCTCCACGTATCCGTCTGGATGCACGACCGCGGCATCGCCACTGTGGAACCAGCCTCCGCGCAACGCTTCTGCGGTGGCTTCCGGATCACGGTAGTACCCTTCCATGACCACGTTCCCCCGCACTACGATTTCGCCAAGTGTCTGGCCATCGTGGGGTACTTCGCGATGTGCTTCATCGACGACTTGGAGTTCGCCACTGGTGATCAATTCGACTCCTTGCCGCGCTTTGATGACTGCCCGATCTGCAGCGTTGAGTGCCGTATGTTCGGGGCGCGGTTCGCAGATTGTGATGAAAGGGGCGGTCTCAGTCAGGCCATAAACTTGGGTAAGTTCCCAACCGAACTCTTCTTCCACACGCTGGATTGTGGCGGCAGCCGGAGGGGCGCCAGCGGTAAAGAGACGTACGCCTTGTCGAGCTGTCTGTCGTATTGCGGGTGAGGCATTTGCCAGTGAAACAAGCACGGTGGGTGCCGCGCAGAGCATCGTGATCGACTCGCGGGCAATCATCCCAAAAGTGGCATCTGGATCAACTTTACGCAGGCAGACGTGAGTGGCACCGACGGCGGTGACGATCCAGACAAAGGTCCAGCCATTGGCGTGGAACATGGGGAGCGTCCAGAGATAGCGGTCTGAGCAACTCAGCGGATGGTGGATCAACGTTCCCAGTACGTTCATGGTAGCGTTGCGGTGGGTAATCATCACTCCTTTGGGACGTGCCGTGGTTCCACTGGTGTAGTTAATTGCCAGCAGGTCGCCTTCCTTGAGGTCGGGTTGCTGGAAGTCCGGCGGCGTGGCATTCAATGTCTGCTCATAGTCGACCCATCCCTCGGCAGATCCTTCCAGTGCAACGAAATATTCCACTCCGTTTAACTCGCCGCGGACTTGGTCGATTGCGTTGAGATAATCTTCGTGTACGCACAGCACTCGCGCGCCACTGTGATTGATGATGTAGGAGAAATCATCCGCGGTGAGCCGGTAGTTGATGGGAACGATCACTGCCCCGATTTGCGGAATCGCGTAAAAAGATTCCAACTGGGCATGTGTGTTGGGTGCGATGTACGCCACGCGATCGCCCGGTTGAATGCCCCAGCGTTGCAATGCCGTCGACCAGCGATCGCAGCGTTCCAGAAACTCCGAGTAAGTCAAACGCAGGTCGCCGTCGACGACTGCCTCGCGGTCCGGGTAGAGACGCCGGGAACGCCGTATGAATTCCAGCGGCGTCAAAGGGACTTCCACAACATGGCTCCTCAGTGATAGTTGCGCTAGATCGTGGAATTCGGCCGGTGCGCAAAACAGACGCTAAAACGTACTAGAAGTCAAGGACTTTCCAGCCTTCTTTGGTTTTGACCACGTTGAGTTCCTCTGCTCGACGTTTGAATTGGACTTGCACGACCGCCTTTTCCCCAGAGGCGTCCAGCTTTTCTTCTCCGACCTTTGCTTCCTGCGCAAATTCTTTGAACTCATCGATCTGTTTTGCGGTTGCCGTGCCAGCTCGGAATGCCTGGAATTCACCGGGCGCGTCCTTGGCGAAACAGCTGCCGAGCAAGTCCGCATCGCCAGCTTGCGCGGCGGCGACCATCGTCTGTACCGCTTTTGCAGGAGTACTGAAGTGGTCGGGGGATGGCGGCTTATCCGCAGGCGACTCTGCTGCGGGCGTGGTTTTGGGAGTCGGCGTGTCTGACGCTGCAGTGTCTGCAGTTTCGGGTTGGGTTGTGGCGGATGTATGAGCGGATGGTGGGTTTGCCGGTGGGCTTCCTGAATCGGCGCAACCGGCGAGCAGGAATGGCAGGGTCAACAGACAGACAGTGGGCATTCGACAAATCATTATGGATTCCTTTGGCAGACGGCGTCACCTGAATCGGGGTGAGTGTGTGTGATTGTGCACGGCGCAGAGGTTATCGCAATCGTGTGTCACAGCGGCTGGTGACGCGTTTCCGAAACGCGGCTCCCGAGGTTTCCGTAGCGGTGATACTGATGGCAGAGAGTCTGCTCCTGTAGATAGTTCAGTAGTTCGATTCTGCCGGTGTGGTACACCGGTGTGCTGGCGAGATAGAAGCCGCTTACCGCAGCTGCCTGTCGCATCGTGCTTGGGACTCGGTCCGGTCCTGCATAACGCACCCGTTCGGTTTGCTGTTGTCGGATCAGAGTAGCCAGCGTTTCGTCCGATTCTTCCACGAATTCGATGGCGCCTCCCCAGGAATCGGTTCGCTCGTCAAGCCAGCGGACGTCATCCCGCGCCGTATCGACGGGCAGGCTAACGGTGATGCGACTGCCGATCGCGGTGGCTGCCGCGACCCGAGCGACGAGATCGAAAAACGTATCGCTCTTTGTGACTCGGATACGCAGCTCGCGGATGGGCAAGTAACGACGGACGTTGTCTTCACCAAGACGTTGCGTATGGTCGTGTGAGTGCAGGAACTCAGTAGAGGCAGCCTCGTCATAACTTTGAATCGCGGCGGCCAGGCGTGTGACCTGGCTTGGGTCGATCCAAGCAGGCCCCTTTTTCGGGGCGAGAAGGTCAACGAGTAGCTGCTGTAATGCAGGGTTTTGCACTGGAGTGGCGCCGGGTTGAGGTGTGTCTTCCTGGAATGTCATGAATTGTGCCGTGTAATTCGGGCCGCCCGCTTTGATGCCTGGGCCAATAGCACTTTTTCCCATGCCGCCGAACGGTTGACGCAACACAATGGCTCCGGTGGTGCTGCGGTTGACGTAGAGATTGCCAGCCCGAATGTGCTCGCTCCAGTGGTCGATTTCGCGACGGTCCAGTGTCTCCAGCCCTGCGGTCAGTCCGTAACCTGTTGCATTCACTAGTGCGATGGCTTCTTCGAGTTTCTTGAATTTCATGACTCCCAACACGGGACCGAAGAACTCGGTGGTATGGGTAATACTTCCTGGGCGGACATTCCATTTGATGCCGGGTGAAATCAACTGCGGATTGGCCTGATCGTGACGGGGTAGCAAAGCCCAGGATTCGTCTGGTTCCAGTTCCTTCAGGCCGCGCTGCAGGGTTTCACCCGGTAAACGCACTAAGGGACCAATACGGCTGTCCCGTTGCCAGGCGGACCCGACGCGCAGGCTGGCTGTTGCGTCACAAAGTGCTTTGCGAAACGCGGGGTCATCAAAGACCTCTTCCTCCAATAGTAGCAGCGACGTCGCCGAACATTTCTGACCTGCGTGACCGAAGGCTGACTGCACGACGTGTTTGATTGCCTGATCACGATCTGCCAATGCGGTGACGATGGTGGCGTTTTTCCCACCGGTTTCTGCGGACAATGCGATCTTTGGAGCGGCGGTCAGTAACTGACGCGCGGTAGCCGTACTGCCCGTGAAAATCACCGAGTCTATCTGGGAATGCGTCGCCAGATATTGCGCATCGGGATTGTTGCAAGGGACAAATTGGAGTGCTTTTCGTGACACACCTGATTGCCAGAAGCAATCACACAATAGGTAGGCTGTCAGTGCGGTTTCTGGCGCGGGTTTAAGGATCACCGTATTACCGGCTGCCAGGGCAGCAGCAATACCGCCACAGGGGATGGCGATCGGAAAATTCCAGGGTGGAATTACGACCACGACACCTTGGCCGCGGGCCTGGACGCCAGGCAGGTTGGCAAAACACTCCGCGGTGAGTGGATAGAACTCGACGAAGTCGATTGCTTCGCTTACTTCGGGATCCGATTCTGCGATAGTTTTCCCAGCTTCGGCGAGTGCGGCGCCGATTAACTCAGCGCGTGCGCCACGGATGGCCTGCGCCACTAACCGCAAAATCTGGCGTCTCTCGGAGTAAGTTCGGGCTCGCCAGCTGTCCTCATCTGCTGCCGCGCAGGAAATCGCACGGTCGAGGTCGTCTCGTGTAGCTTGCGCACAATTATTGATCACCGTGCCGGGACGTGAAGGATCACAACGTGCCTGAAGCTCGCGTTCCGCAAGAATGGTTTCTCCGTCGACTACGAGAGGAGACCAGGAGGATTGCTTGCTTTGCCAGGTGTCGACAATTTCGCTAGCCCAGCGGACGTTGGCAGGCAGTGAGAAATCTGTGTCGGGTTCATTGGTGAAACGGTTCAGCACTTCACTGAAGGTGCTGGTTGGTCTGGTCGGCACCTCGGTGGCAGCCGGCTGTCGCGGTGGTTGTGTCCGATTTTGGGTTCGCCGTGGAGTGACGGTCAGGTGCGGTATCTGCTGGAAAGCAGTGACGAATGCAGTCGCCAGTGTTTCCCAATCGGGACTTCCGGGAACCACCGAGAAGGCGTAACGCAGAAAGTTCTCAACACCGGTGTTCTCGTCAAGTCGGCGCACGAGGTAGCCGATGGCGTTGATGAAGTCAGCTTGATTGCAGGCGGGAGCGTAGAGCAAGAGATCATTGGTGAGTTCGAACAATGCACGCCGCTGGGGATTGGCCATGCCTTCGAGCATTTCAAACTGAATGTGGGACAGCGCTTCGTTTTCTTCTGCCAGCACCAGGGCGTAGGCGACATCAAAAAGGTTGTGTGAGGCGATGCCCAGACGGACTGCCAGGTGGTGTTTCTCGGCAAGTCCAAATTCAATCATCCGCTTGAAATTCGCGTCCGTTTGTATTTTCTGAGTGAATGGTGCTTGAGGCCAGTCACGCTGTGACGCTTCGACGCGTTCCATCTCCAGATTGGCACCTTTGACAACACGCAGGGTGACTGGCTGTCCTCCTTGTGCGACGCGTCGGCTGGCCCATTCGGTAAGGCGTTGTTGCATAGCAAAGGAATCGGGGAGGTAGGCTTGTAGCACCATACCAGCGGCACAAGAAGTCAGGTCGCCTCGTTCCAGGGTGCGCATGAAAACCTCTGCCGTGAGCGACATGTCACGGTACTCTTCCATATCCAGGTAGACGAATTTTGGTACGACGGAACCATCTTCGCGTGTGAATGTGCCGCGTGCGGCAGCGCGGTAGAGTAGTTCCATTCGATCGCACAGTTCTGAGACGGTGTGTTCCCAGGCCAGCGTAGAGATTTGCGAATAGAGCGTGGAGATTTTTACCGAAATGCATTCGATCTCAGGGAGCTGTAACGCTTGCAGGTAGAGGTTTAACCGACGTTCCGCTTCTTTTTCACCTAATAACGACTCGCCCAGATAATTGACGTTCATGCGAATGGCCTGCTGGCGCCGTCGCTCGAGATGACTGGTCAGCATGTCGTGTTCCGCTGGCAATACAACGTTGGCGGTCTCCTGGTGCATTTTTTCTTTGATCAAGGGGGCTGCCACGCCAGGCAGATAACTGCCGAAAGATTGAAATCCCTTGAGCAGGGTTCTTTCCAGCGGACTGAAGAAACGCGGGACGCCCTGGGCATCCAGAATGTAGATCAGCTGATCTACCGTCCGTTCCGGCAGGCGTGTCCGAAAAGCCTGATCGGTTAACTTGACGAGTGTGGCACGATCACCGGGATTACGGATCAAGCGGTCCAGCTCGATCTGTTGGCGGCGTTCCTGGGGAGTTTGCAGGAGACGCGCTCGCTCCTGAAGATGGCGAGCCAGCAGGAGGGCTCTTTGAATTCGTGGCGGCACGTCGCTGGCTTCGTCGACCTGTAACCCTGACAGGATGGTGCCGAGGTTCTCCGTTTCGCTGGGTGTTGATGTACGTTTGACCTGGTCTGTCATGGTCGGTTCCCGAATGTGTTGGCCAGGTGTGCCTCGCGGGGTACGTGACACGATGCCGTCAGGTGGTGACGTCGTCTAAGGGAGTTGTTTCCAGTTGCGGCCATTGATGTCGTCTGGGATCCAATAGGCGGGTTGGTGAAAAATACGCTGCAGGATAGTCATCGATTTCATCGCTGCGGTTGAGGATGCGATTGACGATGCAACGCGCGGCATTGAAGGAGACACCGCTTCCCGACCCGCACATCCCACCAATGATGTAACGGTGTTTTCCATCGCAGTTGCCGACGATCGGGAATTCGTCAGGTGTGTAGCCAACAGTACCACTCCATTCATTCTGGAGTTCTAATTGAAAAGGACCATAGCTCTGCTTCATTTCGCCGGCAATGAACTTGGTCAGGAAACGAGAAGGTCGATTACGTCCTGCTTCGCGATCGCGGACACGCGATCCACCGGAGCCAAACAGAACGCGTTTGCCATAACGACCGGCGAACCACCAGGTACCGCTGATTCCGACATGCGGTTGCATCTCCGCTGGACCGCCGTCACCGCTGGCGGCTTGTTCTTGCATGGGTAGAATTGCATCGTGGAACATGGCTTGCAGTGCCGGGGTGTAGGATTCGGTTGCCAGCACGACATGCCGGGCTGTTACTGTCCCGCGAGTGGTTTCGACACGATATGCAGGGCCTTCGTCGGTCAGCGCGGTGACGCGTGTCCGGGTGTAGAGCGAGACCTGTGGGACTTGTAACGCAGTCTGCAAAAGACACCAGACCCATTTGGCAGGATGCCAGGAGGCGGCAGCAATCGAAAAGCCTGCGTTATGCTGGACCCGCATACCGGTTTTTTTCAACACTTCCTGGGGCGTGATACTGGTCCAATCGTGGTAGCCGTTCTCGGTGGCTAGTGCGATTGATTCCGCCAGCGAGGACTGCTCGGCGGCTGTCCTAGCCTGGACCCAGCCGGCCCGCGCGTAATCGCACTCAAAGGACTCTGCCATGATCGTTTTTTCAATCAATTCCGCATTGCGGTAGGCGGCTCGACAGTAGCGATCAGCGAATTGTCTGGCCAGCTGCAGTCGCTGGGAGTCGGTGAGGTCGTGACGTACACGGTTCAGATTGTGCAGGACGGTTTCCTGGACCATTTTGAAATACCTGCCCATGACAACCAGGCCCTCATTGCGTCCCGAGCTGCCACTGGCGGGATCATCCATTTCCAGGATCAGGAGTGAACGCTCTGGTGGGCTGTGCTTCCGCCAGTGGTAGGCGGTGGCTGCGCCGGTAAAGCCAGCCCCGATGACAACGGTGTCGACTTCCGTGGGCAGTTGTTGCTGCGGCGCGTTTTGCCAGGGGTGATTGGCCAGGGGGTTCGGTGTCATCAGCCACATGGGAGTGGAAGACACCTGGGACGGGACCTGCAGATGGCAAAGCGCGTCTGGAATCACGATCCACATTTGTCGCAGTGCCCAGCCAAGAAAGTAAAACCAGCGAACAGGCAGAGAGTACTGGCCATACCGCATGCGGACGAATGTGCCAGCCGCCTGGAAATCGGGCCCGCGCAGTTCCCACAGTAGTCTCGTGGCGACGCGGATGCGGTTCCACAGTGAAACACGATTCTTGTTGGGGAGTGTCGAGTTGGCAGGCATCGTGCTGACCCGTTGGGTTGGCGTCAAGTAAATGCGCTGTTGGAGTGTGCCAGCGGCCGGCACAGGGCGCGCGGTACGGGGCTGGAAAGGGCTCGACATTGTAACCCAAAGCCGCGCAGGACCACCTCTCTTTTCCGGCACGCCGCATCACCATAATCGTTCCCCAACGAAGTCGCAGTCTGGCCGAAATGCTAGAATGCGGTCTCGCCCGGTGCGCTCCGTCCATGGATTGGACCGGTCTGCGTTACGCGGAAAAACTTTCCATGTGATTCGTTGAGAGGAGAACTTTGCCATGAAACGCCGCCAATTTTTATCCGTGACCGGCGCCACGACCGCGTTAGCCGGCTGTGCCCAGTCCATCGGAATTCAGGCCAATGCTTCCGCTGCGGAAGCCAAACGACCGGTGCGGATGTATGTCGGTACGCAGCGTGGTCCGACCACGGTCGAAAGGTTGCAGTATTTCAAACGCCATGGCGTCGATCATATTTGTGGCTATCCGCCAAACCCGGGGCAACGCGGATATTGGACCGTCGAGGAATTGGAAAAGACACGTGATCTTTGTGAAAGCCAGGGAATTACGCTCGATATGGTGGCCCTTCCGTTTTTGACATCGTCGCACATCGACCGCGAGCGGCGCGGTTCGATCGTGTTGGGAAAGAGTCCCGAACGCGATCGTGATATCGAGCACATTCAATTAATGACAGCCCACTGCGCTCAGGCTGGGATTCCTGCCTGGAAATACAACATGAGTCTGTTAGGAGTGCCACGTGTGGCGCGGACACCCGGTCGCGGTGGGTCCAGTTACAGCACCTGGAAATTGTCTCAGGCGGTTGCTGATCCGCCCCTGACCCGGGCTGGTCGCGTGACTGCTGACATCGCCTGGGAACGGATCACGTATTTTCTGGAACGGGTCATTCCTGTTTGCAACGAATACAAGATTCGGGCAGCGTGTCATCCTCACGATCCGGGCATGCCCGAATCCGGTTTTCAAGGGATCAACCGAGTGCTGGGTACCTTTGCCGGGATGAAGCGGTTTGTTTCGATTGCTGAGAGTCCTTATCACGGGCTTAATTTGTGCCTGGGCACGGCCGCGGAAATGCTGCAGGATCCTGCTCGTGAAATTCACGACGTGATTCGCTATTTCGGTGAACGCAAGAAGATATTCAATATCCACTTCCGCAATATCCGTGGCCGGCGAGATGATTTCCAGGAGGTCTATCTCGATAACGGCGACATGAACATGGTGGAAGTTGCCAGGACGCTGTATGAGGTCGACTATCCCTACATGGTGATGCCTGACCACGTTCCGCAGCACCCTGACGACCCTGGCGGTTTGCAGGCATTTGCCCAGAGTTACGGGTATATCAAAGCCTTGATTCAAACGATGCAGACGACTGGTTAGCTGGCCGCCACTCGGGGCGGACTGGCAGGCGGCGCAGGGCCAGGTACGCTGCGCGGACCGTGTCAACTCCAGGCTCGGCGGAACATGCGTAGCGCATTGCCATGCAGGATGCCCGCGATGTCGCTTTCGCTGATTCCAGCGCCTCGTAGCACGTCGGCAAAGCCCTGGAGATCAGCAATGGTATCAACGTCGGTGGGGGTGACTTCGGCGCCGAAGCCCCCGTCCATATCAGTACCGATTGCAATATTATCCAGTGAACCGCCTGCCAGATCGGCAATGTGTTCGATGTGGGGCAATAGTCCCTCCATCCCGTATTTCGAATCCCATTGGTGCCGTGGTGGACGCGTTTCCCACTGGAT
>CEUS01035550.1_pt1 | contig 33111 bp, 36 predicted proteins | sample 427031 | NCBI WGS metagenome assembly CEUS01 (sample SAMEA2622837, study PRJEB7988) | marine metagenome | biome: marine biome (ENVO:00000447); feature: marine epipelagic mixed layer (ENVO:xxxxxxxxx); material: "saline water (ENVO:00002010), including plankton (ENVO:xxxxxxxx)" | depth 140 m | reverse complement strand
CGCGGTGCTGAAAGCAGCCGATGCTCAACCGGGCCACATTTTTAACTTGGGTCACGGAGTATTACCTGAGACTGACCCCGCCATCCTGGAAAACTTGGTCGAGTTGATCCATACCGAAGGCTTGCAACTCGCGTCGTCTGGGTCATGACCAGACAAGTGGTTGTTGTTGGAGGCGGAATCGCAGGCTTGACTGCATTCCGCCAAATTCAGAAACAGCCCGGAGTGGACGCTGTTCTCTTGGAAGCATCCTCGCGCCTCGGCGGCAAAATCAGGACAACAAATTTTTTGGGTCGCCCGGTAGACGAAGGGGCCGATGCATTCATCACTCGGGTGTCCTGGGGGATTGAACTCTGCACAGAACTTGGATTGGATAGCTTTCTAATTAGTCCCGCTACTTCAACCGCTTATGTGTTAGTCGACGGAGTTTTGAGGAAGCTCCCCGAAGGTCTTGTATTGGGAGTTCCAACCAAGCTTCTTCCACTACTACGAAGCCGGATCGTAAGTCCGCTCGCAGCGATACGAGCAGGATTCGATCGTTTCTTACCCGATGATTGGCCAGGCGATGACGAATCAGTCGGTGGACTTATTCGACGAAGGATGGGAGATCAAATAGCAGAGCGCTTAGTTGATCCACTGGTAGGAAGTATCAACGCGGGCGACACTGATCACCTAGACGCAGCTTTAACCACGCCGCAACTCGAAACAGCAGCTCGTCAGAATCGAAGTTTAATAACGGGTCTTAAGGAGCAAGCCAAAGCATCTCCTAAACCACAGACTCCTGTATTTGTAGGTTTTGAAAACGGGATGGGCCAGCTTGTAGAAACCCTCGTGAACAGTGTCAGCGAGGCGGATACTCGGACCAACACGCCTGTGACCGCCATAACTAGAGACACAGACAATTTGGTTGTTTGGACCCAACAAGCATCCATTAAGTGCGACGCTGTCATATTGGCGACCCCTGCTCATCAAGCCGCCCATCTTCTAGCTAGTTGTCAGGCTGCGGCTGACCGCTTGTCATCGATAGAACATGCCTCAGTAGCTTTGGTCACCATGGGGTTCAAGAGGAGCGATATAAGTCACTCCCTGGACGGATCGGGCATGTTGATTCCTAGGGGTGAAGGATTGCTCGCAACAGCTGTGAGCTGGGGAAGCTCCAAATGGCCGCATTGGGCCGACGAAGAACACGTCATCCTAAGAGTTTCTGCAGGAAGAGCAGGCGATACCAGGGCGCTGGCCCTCGATGACAACGAGCTAGTTGAAACGTTGTTGACCGAGGTAGCCAACATCTTGGAAATTGAAGGTGATTTAGTGGAATGGCGAGTATCGCGATGGATCGATGCCTTCCCTCAGTATGCGCCTGGTCACGACCGTCTTGTTGCCGCAATCGAACGTGACCTTAGGTCCGATATGTCCGGATTGTTTTTGGCCGGCGCCGGCTATAAGGGCATCGGGATACCTGCCTGTATCAACCAGGGAAATCAATCTGCCGAAGCAACACTCGACTATCTCAAAACATTATGAACCGACTAGCCCCGGTCGGCCGATTCGTTTTGGGCGCCTTAATCTCCTTATCTCTGCCTCCCTACGGACTATGGGCGCTTTCTCCTATCTGCCTCGGGATTTATTTAAAGTTCTCACGACACGAAAGTTTCCGGCGCCAACTCGTCAACGCGTTCACTCTCTGGATGGGTTATTTCACCGTTGCTTTGACGTGGATGACAGATCTGACGATCCCTGGTTGGGTAGTAGCAACGCCTGTTCAAGCGTTCATCATGGCTGTTCCAATGGCCTTGGTTCCTTGGGCAGGTCGCGGACGTTCGGGCGCTATTCCTTCGGCGTTGGTCGTCGGTGAATCTATTAGGTGGGTCGTGCCTTTTGGAGGAGTCCCGATGTCTAGTTTGGCCATGGGGCCAATTGACACCTACCTGGTTGATGTCGTAACGGTCGGGGGACCCCTACTCCTCATTGGTGCAATTGGTCTCATCTCCGTCATGGTCGAGGGCGCTTTGCTAACCCAATTTCGCACAGTATTAGGAGCCCTACTCGCGGTTGGTGTTCTGCTCGGAGTTGCTCGGATCGCGCCGGGTGCTTCGCCCGAGGATGTAATCACGGCGAGTGTTGTTCAGGCTGGTGGAGATTTGGGGACCAGAGCAGCTACCAGCGATCAGGTCGCCGTTCTTGACCGACATTTAGCAGCAATCGAAGCAAACCCCGTCGACACGGACTTGATGGTCTGGTCAGAAAGCAGTGTGACCACTTTTGCGCCTCTCGAACAAAGTCGAGAATTATTAATTCTTACTGAACTCGCGACCAACCTCGACACAGTAATCGTCGCTAACTTTTCAGAGATCGACGGCGACAACTTTCGGAACGCCTCCGTCTCGATCGATCCCGGCGTGGGGCTCGTCGACCGATACGACAAAGTACACCTAGTGCCCTTTGGCGAGTACATACCTCTTCGCGGTCTCATCGAAAACTTTGCGGACCTATCTCTTATCTCTAGAGAAGCGTTACCGGGCAGCGGCCCAGGCCTAATTCAGTCGCGGTTGGGTCCAATAGGCAACGTTATTTCTTTTGAGGTGTACTTTCCGGAACGAGTGCGAAGTGGTGTTCAATCCGGAGCACGAATCATCACTAATCCAACCCTGGCATCCTCCTACACAAACTCGTTGGTTCCCGAACAGTCTTTGGCTAGCGCCCGGCTCAGGGCTATCGAGTCTGATCGATGGGTTCTGCAAGCATCAACGACCGGTTATTCGGCCATTGTCGCTCCCGATGGACGAGTAGCAGTTCGCAGCGACCTGAAACAACAGACCATCCTGACAAGCCAAGTGCAACTACGAACTGGAGATACGTGGGCCACAAGATTCGGGAAGTTACCGGTTTCTGCACTCGCTGCGATGTTGCTTGGGGGTAGCGCCTTAGCGGGTTCTAGACGTCGAGATTCAGCGTGATCGGACCATCGTTGTAAATCTCTACCTCCATGTGACTCTGAAATCGACCGGTAGCAACCCTTGCACCCATGACCTTCAGTGACTCACAGAGCTTTTCAATCAACGGTTCCGCCACGTCCGGCGATGCCGCTTCCACAAACGATGGACGTCGTCCTTTGGTCGTATCGCTGTAGAGGGTGAACTGACTCACGATCAGAATTTCACCGCTTATCTCGCCGACCGAATAATTCATCCGTTTTTGGTCATCTTCAAAAATTCGTAAGTTCCATATTTTGGAGGCCAGCTTTTCTGCAATTACTTCGTCATCATCATGGGTAACGCCTACAAAAACGCAAAGCCCCGGACCGATATTGCCGACAGTTTGCTGCTTAACGGAAACTGAGGCCTTACTTACCTTTTGAATCAGCGCCCTCACATCGTCTCCCTTTTCGGCTTCCCCTAAAAGTAACTGCCTCGGCTCAGTAAGCGACTCATAGAGTTACCGACCGGTAGCATTGTTATCCCCCTGCCCCGCAACTTGCGAAGCTCTCTAATGTTCAACGACGCCCCACTACGTATCGCATTCTTGACCTACCGAGGTCACCCCTATACAGGGGGCCAGGGTGTCTATACCCGCCACATGGCACGAGAATTGGTAGCACTCGGACATGACGTTGAGGTCATTTCCGGGCCCCCTTACCCACATTTGGACCCGGGAATCCGACTAACAAAATTGCCAAGCCTTGATCTATATCGAATGCCGGATCCGTTTCGAATTCCTCGACTCAGCGAATTTAAGGATCGATTCGACGTGTTGGAGTACCTGGTCACATCTGCCGCCACCTTCGCTGAACCACTCACCTTTAGTCTGAGGGCCCACCGAGAATTGATTGGCCGACTCAAAGAATTCGACCTTGTTCATGACAACCAATGTTTGGGCACGGGTATCTTGAAAATTCACGAAGCCGGGCTCCCGGTGTTAGAAACCATCCACCATCCGATCACGGTTGACCGCCGCCTCGAAACCAAACATGCGACAACGCCATGGAAACGTTTCACCAAGAATCGTTTTTATGCCTTTACAAGCATGCAAACAAAAGTTGCGAAGAAACTCCCCCGTATTCTCACGGTCTCCTCCAACAGTCATGACGACATAGTTAAAGACCACGGAGTCGATCCTGAGCGTCTGCATATCGTCCATGTCGGCGTCGACCCCCAACAATTCCGCCCACTGACAGACGTCGATGTTGTTCCAGGTCGGTTGATGACGACTGCAAGCGCCGATGTGGCTATGAAAGGCCTTGCTTTCTTACTTGAAGCCCTTGCCAAACTTCGAGCAGAAGACGACACAATTCATCTAGTGGTGATCGGCAAACCGAAATATGACTCAAGGGCCACTCAGTTGATAAAAGAACTTGATCTGTCAAGCAGCATTGAGTTCGTAACTGGTGTATCGGATCAGCGAATCGTGGAACTTTACAACCAAGCTCAATTAGCTGTTGTTCCGTCACTGTATGAGGGATTTTCTCTTCCCGCGATAGAAGCGATGTCGTGTGGTGTGCCGCTCATAGCTACGACCGGAGGGGCTCTACCTGAGGTGGTTGGGAATGATGGGGTTACTGCACTGCAGGTGCCCCCGGGTGACAGCGAAGCCCTCTCCGCAAAAATTAGGTGGGGCCTAGCGGAGAAAGACTTGCGCTCAACGGTGGGTGCCGCAGGTAGAGAACGAGTGATACGGAATTTTTCTTGGACGATCACGGCCGAACGAACCGTTGAACATTATCGGGCACTGCTTCAGGAAATGAACCGCTGATGCTCACAGTTGACTATGACCTGCTGGGAGCTGAACACGGGGACCTTGTTTTAGATATGGGCTGTGGGGCTGGGCGTCACGCCTTCGAAACAGTCCGACGCGGGTGCCGCATCGTTGCACTGGATCAAGATCTTCAAGAATTAGTTGACGTTAGAAATACGTTCGCTGCGATGATCAGTGCTGGTGAATTAGATGCCGACGTTGAGGGCCAACCCGTGTCCGCCGACGCTCTACAACTCCCGTTCTCGAATGGAACTTTTGACAGAATCATTTGCTCGGAAGTCCTCGAACACATACCCAATGACAGCGGTGCTATTGACGAGCTAGTCCGCGTCCTACGGCCCGGTGGAAGCATTGCTATAACGGTGCCTGCGTGGATAGCTGAGAAGGTTTGCTGGCAGTTGAGCGACGAGTACCACGCACCCAAAGCAGTCGGCGGACATGTGCGCATCTACCGAAAATCAGAACTTCGATCAAAGATCACGAGCGCGGGTCTGGAGCCAAAAGGGTGGGCCAAGGCTCATTCCCTGCACTCCCCGTATTGGTGGCTCAAATGTGCTGTCGGTCCCACCAACAATCACAACCGGTTGGTGCGGGCATACCACCAATTTCTTGTTTGGGACATCGTTAAAAGACCTCTGGTCACCAGACTGCTTGATCGAATCCTAAACCCTCTCATCGGCAAGTCAGTGGTCCTTTACGCCACTAAACCTAACGCGGAGAACAGCAATGCAGCCTGAATCAACTGGTGCGTTGACCACCGCACAAATCAAGGCAACAGCATCGACAATTGCCGACCAACAGACACCGGACGGCATGATCCTCTGGTTCCCCAACGGACACGCAGATATTTGGAATCACACTGAGGCAGCGATGGCCCTATCGACCGCAGGTTTCGTCGGCGCAGCTGAAAACGCGTATGAGTGGTTAGCTAAAACTCAGCGCGATGATGGAAGTTGGCACCACTACTACCTTGTTAACGGAGTCGAGGACGCCAAAGTCGATACCAACTGCTGCGCCTACGCAGCAACAGGGGTGTGGCACCACTACTTAACGACCGGCGACATCAGCTTCTTAGAAGAAATGTGGCCCGTCGTTAAACAGGCCTTGGATTTTGTTGTAGGTCATCAAACGGCTTCCGGACATATTCCCTGGGCAATTCACACAAGCGGCACACCGTGGTCTTACTCCTTGCTGACCGGAAGCGCATCTATCTACCACTCCTTGCGTTGCGGCTTGGCGACCGCTGCCTACCTCAACCAAGAACAACCTGAGTGGGAGTTCGCAGCGGTTCGCCTTTCCAACCTGTTGCGCAACCATGAAGAACAATTCGAACCAAAACAACGATGGGCGATGGACTGGTACTACCCCGTCCTCACCGGTGCACTAACAGCAGATTTAGCCTCACACCGTATGTCATCGAGATTCGAAGAATTCACCGTCGCAGATCACGGAGTGAGATGTGTCGCTGACCAACCTTGGGTGACGACCGCCGAAACATGCGAATGCGCCATGGCCTATCTCGCTATAGGCGACGAAGCGATGGCGCACAGGTTATTTCAGAGCATCCAGCCGTTACGAGATCGAGATGGTGCCTATTTCACCGGGATGGTGTTCCCCGAAACTATTACTTTCCCAGACGCCGAACGCTCAACCTATTCGAGCGCAGCCGTGGTGCTAGCCGCAGATGCGCTTAGCAACACGTCCGTCGCATCGCGGTTACTAATCGGAGAGGGACTGCCGTCACTCGGTTATTGAAACACACGGAGTTCAAATCGGCAGCCGCAAAATTCTGAGGCTCCCAACGCTCGAGAACTGCTCGAAACCGGCTTCTTCTGTCGCCCGGGAATAAATCTCATATGGAGGACGTCCACCGTCAGCAGGGTCTTGAAACACATCATGGATAGCTAGAAACCCGCCACCTGCGATCTTCGGAGTCCACTTCTCATAGTCGGCATGAGCCGGAACGGAACCATGGCCCCCGTCGATGAAAAGCATAGAAATAGGGCCTGCCCAGTGCTGCGCCACGGTTTGTGATTCCCCGACAACTGGAACAACTACATGTTCAAGTCCAGCCTCTTCTAGGTTGCGACGCAGCTCAGGCAGAGAGTCGATTCTTCCGGTCTCAGGATCGACAACTTCGGCATCATGATGCTCCCACCCTTGTTGCATCTCTTCAGAACCACGGTGATGATCAACCGTAAAAACCACTGACCCAATTTCGATTGCCGCCGCTGCCAAATAAATCGTCGACTTCCCACAATAAGCACCCACTTCAACAATCGGGCCTAGAGCGGTTATTCCGAGGGCTGCTTCATAGAGGCCGATACCTTCTTCATGGGGCATGAAACCTCGAGCCGAACGCGCAGCGGCTTCCAAATCACTTCTCATAATTACGTCACGATCGTTTGAAGAGAATTTTTTCCAACACAAAAAATTTGCCTAACCATAGAGCTGCGAACGCCACCAGATTGGCCGACATCACCAAAACGGTTGATGCCCACCAAAGGTCGGCAAGGGCGACAAGGGTCGAAGAAATAGCTAGCCCTGCCAGGTTGTACATCCAAAATGGCAGTATTTCATCGCGGACTGAGTGAGAATCCTTCCTCCCCCATACCCAAGATCTGTTCAACAAATAGCCAGGAATAGCCCCAAGACTGACTGCCACAACATTGGCTACCACAGCAGGCCAATTAGTAACCACGAGTCCAAACCACAAACAACTCTGTGTGACGACGACCGCAACCACCGAGACGCCTGAATAACGAAGGAGTTTGACCCGCAGGGTCCTAAGTTGGTTGAACATGCAGTCCAATGTATGAGTTTACGATCTCGCCTATTGGTCTCCGTTGGGCCGATAGAAAGTCACTAGCAGGGCTACCGCGGAACCGACGCCTCCGAGCAACGTCACAGCAAACCACCCGATGCCGCTCATCTGGACTCCTAGCGCGTTGTCTAAAGACCACGATCCAGGGCCTAGCAAAGTAAGTGAGGAGACCGTGGCCGCCAAAACGAAAACATATTCCCATCCGTCTTTTATGATGAAAAATCCGTTCCTGCGGTGTCCAACCCAGCCAGCTGTAACCATGACTCCGACATACCCCATGCCACTTAAGGGCATCAGCAGACCCGCAGCTATAGCAAACCCAAAGATAATCTCGCTGGCCGCCGCTAAGTGGGCGTGGAGCAGTCCAGGTGAGAGCCCTTCACTCTTAAACCATCGACCCACACCGTCAATTCCGCCTCTATATTTTGCGATTCCGTGAAGTGCAAGCGTTATTCCTACGGTTAACCGCACGAGTAGAAGACCTAAGTCAATCGCATTTTGATCCATCATCAACTCCCTGCCGATAACCGTACTCGGCGGCGTTCATTTGTTCCGATTCAATCAGCGGTATTGACTAAGTGATTAGCTGCCATTGAGAAATATTCAAGCATCTGCTTTTGAAGTGCAGCATCGATTTGAGACTCGGCCAAAGCAGCCGTCATATGTTCGTACCAACGGTCTCGCTCAACTGCTCCGACACGAAAGTGTGCATGTCGCATCCGTAGCCTGGGGTGCCCTCTATTTTCCGAATAATCGGTTGGGCCTCCCCAATACTGTGCAAGAAAAAGAGCCAACCAGTACCTAGACGGTTCTAGGTCATCAGGATAGAGAGGGCGTAGCAGCTCATCATCTGCCACTCGGCAATAAAAGCGCTCACACAGTTCATGAAACCACGACATACCCCCTACCAACTCGTAAAGAGTCTGGTCGTCGTTCGTGTCCATCCACTTAGGCCTGGTAACGATAAATATTAGTTTCGCGGGCAGTGAAACCGAGTCGTTGATAGAGCCTGTTCGCGGCTTTACGTGAAGGCCGGGATGTCAAGTCCACTGTTTTAGCGCCTGCCTTCAAAGCAATCTCTATAGCACGTCGGTTGAGGGCCTCACCCACACCTTGGCCTCGGGCCCCTTCATCAACCACTACATCTTCGATCCAAGCTCTCGTACCTGTGGGAATCGGGAACACAACCAGCGTCATCGAACCCACGATCGTGTCGCCGTCCCGGGCCAACAGCAGGGTTGACGCGTCATGATCAAGAATTTCTGAAAGTTGCTCCGCGCTAGGCAAAGACGACGAAGCCGAGAGTTGAGGTATCAACTTGCCAAGTGCTGCAACAACAGTCTCGTCAACGTTGTCACAAATACTGATCTCAATAGCCATAGCTTTACCCTCCTTCACCCTCTTCATGGTACGGATCGGAAGATCCGCAGATAGCCTTTTCGTCGTGGAACACGTCGAGTGGAGCGAACATCCCGTCTTGCAAGATGCGGTGCTCCTCGCAGCTTTCACCGGTTGGAACGACGCCGGGGATGCAGCAACCGAGGCCGTTGGTTATCTGACACGTCGTTACGACTGCCAACGAGTAGCAACAATAGACCCTGAATATTTCTATGACTTCGCGTCCGTCCGTCCAAGTGTCCGACTAGAGGGCGACGACCGTCGCATAGATTGGCCCGTCAACGAGGTGAGGGTTGGCGAACTTGATGACGGCCGACCACTCGTAACGATTCTCGGTATCGAACCTCGGTTGAGGTGGCGCACTTTTTCTGACGCGCTATTGTCCGTCGCGACTCAACTTTCAGCCTCAACGGTGGTGACTCTCGGGGCCTTGCTGACCGACACTCATCATCAAGCTCCAGTGGATGTGATCGGGGCCTCAAATAACGAGGTAATTAACATTGAGCTGGGACTGACTCCTTCTCAATATGAGGGACCTACCGGAATAATCGGTGTGCTAAATGATGCTTTCCACCACGGAGGCTTCGACAGCCTCTCATTTTGGGCGGCCGTCCCGTCCTACATCGGCCACAACCCATCACCCAAAGCTGCTCTTGCTCTAGTGCAGCAGGTAGTGGATTTCCTTGATATTCCGTTAGGCGCGACCGACCTACAAATTGCAGCTGCTAGTTACGACCGACAGATAAACGAACTAGTTGAAAGCGACCCGAACCTCGCTGAATATGCTCAGCAGTTGCTTGACGATGCCACAGATGATTTGACCGACATGGCCGATAACCCACAGGCAATGATCGACGAGGTCGAAAAGTTTCTTCGCCAACAAGATGAATAATCACTCATCTGAGATTTTTATTCGATTTCCTCTTCCCACGGTCTAGATCGCGGGTCGTCATATCGAACGCCCTTGGTTCGTCCTTCAATCGCAGCGAAGGCATCGTCAACCCAGCTCTCTAGTCCGGCCAGGGGTTCGGGCAGAGCGTCGCGAGCAAACCATCCACAATCGCTGGTTTCTAGAGGGTGCGGTTTTAATTCGCCGCCAACCGCTCGACAGTGAAACACCATCGAGAAAAGAGGGATGCGTGTGAAGCCTTGCCGCATCCCGTCCACAATCGAAATCAGCGAGACAGGTTCGCAATGAATACCTGTTTCTTCGTAAACCTCTTTCATCGCAACTTCAACTGGTGAATAACCAATATCGGCCCAACCAGTCGGATATAGCCACACACCGCTGTCAGCTCGCTGGACAAGAAGAATTTCGTTTTTATCGTTTCCCACAACGGCGCCTACAGCAGCTTTGGGGGTCACGTAGCCGGCGACTCCCTGACCCACCATTCGCATCCATTCGGCGGCTAGGGCCTCTGGAGCTATATTTCCGTCAGCCGCAGCACGCATCTCCGAAGCAACTTTAAGGATCTCTTCGTAGCGCTCTCTTTCGTAGAGGCTTTCGGTGAAACCCAATCCGGTCCGAGCGATACCAGCAAGGGTTTCAGCCCAGTTAAATAGGTCTTGGCCTGTCACTGACTCCGACATCCGCGAGAGGTTAGCCGCGCTCTTTGACCATAGTTACTCGACCCTCATCAATGAGTGCCGCAGCGCCGCTTCAATTTCTCGTCTGTGTATGTCATCCAAAGTCGGGCCGTCAGAGCTAGTCACATAAAACGTGTCGACAACTTCGTTCGAGATTGTTTGAATCTTTGCTGAACGTATGTCAAGTCCCATCTCAGCGAGAGTCCGCGTCAAATGATAGAGAACTCCAATATGGTCTTCGGTTCGTACTTCGACGATAGTTGCGTCGGTCGCAGATTCAATATCAAAAATGACCTTAGTTGCGACCGGTTTCGCAGCTAAAGCGGTTCGTCGTCGGTAGACCCTTGCTCTTTCGGCAATTCGCGCATCTATCGCCAGGTGCCCTTGTAAGCATTGGTGAATATCGTCGGTAACCCTGTCCCAGTCAACTGGAGTGTCAGGTTCCGCAACTCTGAATTGAGAGATCGCCATGCCAGCATCACTTGAGTAGGCGTCTGCCTGCAAGACATCTAAACCGCGCAGAGCAAGAGCCCCTGCCGCCCTACTGAAAATTCCAGCTCGATCTGGCGCGACGATCGTGACCGTATCACCGGACCCTTGGATAACTGTTTCTTCTTCAGCCATCAACGCTTCAAGTTGGTCCGTGATAAATGACCGACGCTTACGGCGCGTCGATCCATCAGTGGATATGAAGTCGGCTGTGCCTTCAGCAAGCGTTTCGACTAGGTGCGCTTTCCAATCACCCCATGCGGTAGGGCCGGTTGCGATTGAATCAGCTTCTGTTAAAGCAGCCAATAGCTCTAAGAATTCAACTGTTCGGACCTTCTCAGCCACAGTCCGGATTGTCTGAAGGTCTTCTAGATCTCGTCGCGTTGCTATGTCAGGCAACAGCAGATGATGCTCAACGAGGCGACTCAACACCTCAGCATCTTCTTTGGGGAACCCGCAACGAGAAGCTATGGGTCCAATAAGACGCATCCCCACTTCTGTGTGATCTCCGGGATAACCCTTGCCCACATCGTGCAATAGTGCTGCCACCAGCAACAGGTCGGGCCGCTGCACGCGATGCGTTAAACGCGCTGCTTCTGCCACTGTTTCCAAGAGATGCCTGTCAACAGTAAAGCGATGGTAAACGTTTCGTTGTGGACGTGATCGATTTGGAGTCCATTCCGGGAGTAAATGAGTCCAGACTTCGAAATAGTCGAGAGATTCAATTACTGGAATCGCTCTATGTCCACCTTTAAGGAGTTCCACAAATAAATCGCGAGCCCCTTGGGGCCAGGGGTCAGGAAGATCAACTTGGCGCTCTGCAAAAAGGCGCAGTGATTCCCTTGCTATAGGCCTACCTGAGTACATCGCCTGCACTGCTGCGTGCAGTACTAGAAGGGGATCCGTCGAAGGGTCACCCAAGACGACGATTTCATTATCGGTAACTGTAAGACCCGCTACCTCTATTTCGATAGAAATTTCTTCGGTCGATTCTCGGTCTATGTGTCGCCAGGTCTCGTCGCTCAAATACGCAACGGTTCTAGCCGCTGCTGCCACTCGGCCCATCAAAACGTCCGCGTCATGGTCGCCGAGGGCCACGGCGACCGAATCTTGTTCTTCGAGGAGCAATACATCCCCCCGTTTTCCGCTGATCCTATGCAATTCAACACGCGCTTCTAACAAGACCTGATAGGCCTCGGCTAATCGCTCGTGATCATGTGTAGGGACCTCGATCCCGGCCCGAGCTGCCCAATTAATCGCGTGAACATCTCTCAGCCCTCCTCGACCTTCCTTGAGGTCTGGCTCCAGGAGAAACGCGACTTCACCTGAAAGTCGGTGGCGACGGTTTACGTTGCGAACCAATTCATCTAGACGGTGCAAGCCATCTCTCACCCACTGTTGTTCATTGCGGGTCAATAGTTCCCCTAGAAGAGTTGAATCTCCGGCAACGAGGCGTGCATTTAGCAAACTCGTTGCGGTCTCAAGATCTGTTGATGCCAGCCTCAGCGTTTGTTCCACTGATCGCACCGAATGACCTAATTTGAAACCTTCATCCCATAGCGGATACCAAATTCGATCAGCAAGAGCGTCGATATCGTCTCTGTCTTGATGAATCAGCATTAAATCAAGATCACTTGAAGGAGCGAGTTCTGCCCGGCCATATCCACCCAATGCCACCAACGCAACGCCCTCATTGTCTCGGACTTCTCGTGCATACAGCTCAACTAAGAACTCATCGGTGATCTCCGACAGCGCCTTCGGGATTTCCCGGGCGGAGAGACCTTTGTCGCTAATCACTTTTTCCCGACGCCGAACAAGACTGCTTTCACTCATCGGGCACCCCCAGAAGAGTTGGCAGCCGTTTGAAGAAAATTGAACGTGGTAACGCTTCTGTGCATCCAGCTGCTTTCGCAGCATCCAGAGTTTCGGTGTCTACATGCGGAGCGAAACCGATTACTTGTGACTGCGAAGGAAGATGTTCGAGGACTTGCGATCGTGACAGATCCACTAAAACCAGGTCAGCATCTACAGACTGCAGCTCCTCTAGGGACTGCACAAATTGTACGCTGTCTCCGAAACGACCCCGGTCCATCAAATTGGGAACATAGGCGACTATTTGAGGCATCACGACTTAGTTTCTCGGCGCTGGGCCAGATGAGAATGGGCTTTGGCTGCACCCCAAGCTATTCCTAATTCATGAGCGGCTTGCCCAAAGTCAAGGAAAGCTGTCGGCGTCAACCCGTACACGTCTTCGGGAAACGTGGCTTCCAAATACTCGTCTCGCTGAACATGGGGAACGTTGTTTCGCCTCAAAACTTCTGTCGGATACTGAGAAGCGCTACGAAGAACTGACATCGGATTGACCTGTTGCAACGTGACGTCGGACTCTAACAATTCTCGCACGACCGGCCCTATCTCCGTCCTGCAACTTTCGCCAGCCAGCCGCGCTTCACTCGCCATGGCCTGAGGCCATTCGCCAGTCCATGCTTGATAGATGTTGCGTATCGAATCTTCAACCCAGATGGGCAACGCAATTTCTAATTCTTGAGCAAGCTCCGCCCCGATCTCTTGTAATCGATTCATTGAATCGAACGGTTCAAATTTCCCGAACGGAAACCTTCCAAGTCCAGGGTGACGTACTGATAACCAACCGACCGAACAGCTTCCACGATTTCGATCCTGCGGTCCAACGCCATAGGCAACTGAGCTAGGTCCAGTTCCAACCGAGCGATTTCCCCATAATCTCGGACTCGAAGTTGATGAAAGCCTAAATCTTTTAGGGCCGATTCAGCACGATCCAACCGCCGCAATAATGGGACACTGACTTGTGTCCCGTAGGGGATCCGGGAAGCTAAACATGCCGCCGCTGGCTTATCCCATGTCCGGAGCCCCAACTGTTTACTGTGCTCCCTCACGTCCTTTTTCGAGAATCCAGCTTCAACCAACGGAAACCGAGCGTTGCGTTCTTGAGCTGCAGATTGTCCTGGCCGGTGATCACCGAGATCGTCAGTATTAACTCCCAGCACCACAGTCAGTTCATGCTCGTCAGCGACCGGCTCCACAACATCCATTAACGCTGACTTGCAGTGGTAGCAACGATCACTGTCATTAACTCGATAGGCGGCGTTGTCCATCTCAGTGGTCTCTACAGGCGACCAGTTAAGCCCCCATTCTCGGGCCAACAAAGCACAATCCTCTAACTCGCTTTCAGCAAGACTCGGCGATACCGCCGTATAGCATCGAACAGCCTCAGATCCCAAAGTGTCGTTAGCGACCCAAGCAAGAAAAGCAGAATCCGCGCCCCCGCTGAACGCGACCAGCACGCGTTGTAGCTCTTGAAGGTTCCCTCGGAGCGCTTCAAGGTCAGCCGACATTAGAGCCGATCATTTGGAATAGTGAAGAAACGGTCAGCTCCTTGGGTGATTGTCGGGACGAGGCCCCCAACAGTCGGAAGTATCTGCTCCGCATAGAACGACGCGACAGTGATCTTGTCATTGAGGAAGTCAGAGTCACCTTCGCCTGAGTCGAGCAGTTGACGAGCCACCTGAGCCGATCGCGCCAGATAGTAGGCACCCACAACGACACCAGCTACGCGCATGAAAGGAACTGAACCCGCCGCGGCGTCATTAGGCCGTCCGGCTAGTCGCCCCCCCAACCAGACCGCCGCCTCGCGAAACTGTTCTTTCCCATCCAACAACGCCTGCCCCATAGAGCAAAGACGATCATCTTCAAGCAGTTGTTCCGCTAAGTGACCGATTTCAGAGATGAACTTCTCTAATACCTGACCTCCGCCAAGCGGCAGTTTCCGAAATACCAAATCAGCTGCTTGAATTCCATTTGTGCCCTCATAAATAGGGGCAATGCGGACGTCTCGCCAATGCTGAGCCGCACCCGTCTCCTCGACATAGCCCATTCCTCCATGTGTTTGAACACCTAGGGAGGTCATCTCTACGCCGACGTCCGTACCCCAACCTTTAGATATCGGAGTCAGCAGCGCGGTTATAGCATCCCAATATTCACGCTCGGTTTCATCGTCACTACTGTTCGCAAAATCGATAGCGGCGGCGTTCGCATACATGACACATCGCATCGCCTCAGCGTTCGCTCGCATGGTCATCAGCATCCGTCGAACGTCAGCATGATCGGCTATCGGCGATGAGTCACCGGCTTCAAGCTGAGCTCCGATCGCCTTACCTTGTTTTCTGTCGAGTGAGTACTGACGGGCTTGCTGATACGAACGGTCAGTCAGCGATAGGCCTTGAAGCCCTACCGACAATCGAGCGTTATTCATCATCGTGAACATCGCCCCCATTCCAGTGTTTTCTTCACCGACCATCCAACCCACCGCCCCACTTTCGTCACCGTAAGACATGACACAAGTAGGACTCGCGTGTATTCCAATCTTGTGCTCACTTGAAACGACACGCAGATCGTTTCGTTCGCCAAGGCTCCCATCGTCATTCACCAAAAATTTTGGAACTATGAAGAGACTGATGCCCTTCGTTCCCGGGGGGGCATCGGGAGTTCGAGCCAAAACTAGATGAATGATGTTTTCTGACAGTTCATGTTCACCGTACGTAATAAAAATTTTTGTCCCAGAAACTAGCCACGTCCCATCTTCTTGAGGGACCGCTTTGGTTGTCAGGGCTCCCACATCGGACCCCGCATGGGGCTCAGTGAGGTTCATAGTTCCGGACCATTCCCCACTAACCATCTTGGGAAGATATATCTCTTGCAATGTCTCACTCGCATGGTGAGTAATCGCGTCGATTGCTCCCTGAGTTAGCAATGGGCAAAGGCTGAAAGCCATGTTTGAAGCAGTCATCATTTCTTGAACTGCTAAACCAACGCACCACGGCATCCCACCACCGCCGTGGCTTTCATCTAGAGCTATCCCGTTCCACCCGGCTTCAACAAACCTTGCATAAGCATCTGCAAAGCCCTCGGGGTGAAATATTTGACCGTTCTCAACAACTAGTCCCTCTTGGTCGCCTTTTTGGTTGAGCGGAGCCAGTTGTTCCTCCATGAACCGGGCAGCCTCACCTAAGACACCTTCAACTGTTTCCAGATCGGCATGGTCATAGCCTTTACGATTAGCCAACTCGGGTAGACCCGCGATGTGCTCTAAGACGAACAACATGTCGTCGGTGGGTGCTCTGTAATCAGACATCGTTGCCTCCTAACTACAGGTTATTAGGCCAACAGCCGTTGAGGAATTACAAAGTGTGATGAGAGGATAAAAAGATGCAGCCCAAAAAAATACGAAAGTTGTTAGTGTCCGGTCGAGCCGCAGTTGGTTGGTTATCGGTCTTAGCTCCGAGCGTTATCGGCAAAGCCTGGAGAGTCACCTCTCCCCTTAATAGCGAAACCAAATATATGATCCGTCTATTTGGTATTCGGAACGCTGTCCTCGCCTATCAGCTCTATCAGGCAGATCGACCAGATGCAGAGGCTGAAGAACTTGAAGAAACCCTTCGTCAAGGAATAGCTGTCGACATCTTCGACCTCGCCTTTGTCTTATTTGCTAGAACACCCAAAGGAGCAAAATCTTTCGGGCGATCGATGCCGGCCTTGGCGGCCATTATCGGCATCGCTTTGGGACTATTAGCTAGAGAAAAGTCTGAACTTTCGGAGGGCCTTGATGGTTGAGCAGTCAAATGATTTATCGGTACCGGAAACCCCAACTTTGGTTCTAGCTCCTTGGAGCGGCACTTGGGATACTGACGACCCGGATGCCAATTTCAAAGAAGAGGTCGTTGCCTATGGCCTACTCGATCCGTTAGAAACGCTGGACGGTTTATCAAAGAGGCTCGGGATACCGGTTGGCGGATTAGCTAGGTACGTGCTTGCTAAGTGGGCGACCGGTGGAAGCGAGGGAATGTTGCATGTCGGTGGCACGACAGTCCAACGTATGCACACGACGTGCCAAACTGCTGAAAAGAGTGACACCGTTGAGGCGCGACTTGCTGCTTACGACGAGCTCCGTCAAATTGTCGACTGGTTGCGGGTCCCAATTGAAGACCCGAAGACCTACAACAACTAGACCTCATCCATTCAGCACCTGTGAAGCGACTACGTCCACCTCGTCAAGTAAACCGGTGTAAAAAGCACCGAATTCGCCGTATATCGCAGAGGCCTCGTCGTAACGCATCGTATATACGACCTCTTTAAGGTCATCGAGGTGCTCTGCGAACAGCGTGACGCCCCATTCGTAGTCGTCGACGCCTGTCGAACCAGTCACTACCTGCAGGATCCGCCCACGAAAATTTCTTCCCGATTTGCCGTGTTCGTACATGAGTTCTCGTCGGGTGTCGTAGTCAAGGGTGTACCAATTCCCTTGCTGTTCCCGACGTTTCGACATTGGGTAGAAACAAAAGGCATGCTTGTTTTCTGGTGGAAGCTCCGGATGTAGCCGAGGCATCTTCATTTCTTCTGGCAAGTCTGGTGCGTATTCAGATGTTTCAGTCATTGAGACGTAGCTGTCAGCTACAAGCAATCCAGCTTGCTGAAGTTTGCTTTGCAGGCTCCGCAGTCTCCATAGGTCTGGCCCTAGCGCCATAAACCCAATGTCTGCTTTATGTCCGAACAGCGCTACACAAAGAACTTGATGGTCGCCGTCTTGAATTTCTTTGACTGCAGCTATTATTCGCTGCTCGTCAGTCGTGTCAGTGACTTTGCAGAATAGGTGGAGAACACCCCACCCAGCTGATGTCGACACGTAGTGCGGTTGGGTCATGCACTGATTTTAGAGGTCTATTGGCCGATCTCACCGGCGTAGATGTTCATTGAATTCTCGCGGGCGAACCCAATCAACGTCATATTGGCTCTTTTCGCCAGTTCAACGGCTAGCGCGCTCGGGGCAGACACGGCAATAAGAGTTCCAAAACCTCCGGTCCAGGCCTTCTGCACCATTTCGAAGCTCGCGCGTCCACTTACGAAAAGTCCAAGTTGTTTTGCATCAGTTTTCTCTTGAAGAAAACGGTTGCCGATGACCTTGTCAACAGCATTGTGTCGACCGATGTCTTCGCGCACTAGCTCGATCGTGCCGTCAGCACCAAAAACGGCTGCTGCGTGAAGGCCTCCTGTCCGACTGAACATTTCTTGCTGACCTTGAACTTCTTCCAACATTCGATTCAATGCCTGAACGTCAAAGGTGGTTGCCTCACTTATCGGAGTCATCCGTGCAGCCAATTCGGTCAATGTAACTGACCCGCACAGACCACATGATGAGCTGACGTTACCCAGTCGCGGTTGCGGGATGGGAGCTCGCCCGCCAGTCTCCACCGTCACGACATTGTATTCGTAATCTGCAGCTGGACCTTCGCCGCAATATCGGACTCCTGTCACAGGCACATCTTCCAGAAGATTTTCCGTGGCACAAAAACCTACGGCGAGTTCATAGTCGTGACCTGGTGTGCGCATTGTCGTCCCGACCAGGTTTCCATCTAGTCGAATCTCAAGTGGTTCTTCGACTACTACTTCATCCGGGAGTCGCGAGATCGCACCGTTGTGAATCTGCTGAATTATGAACTTTTCAGTTCGACCCCGCCTCATACCGACAGGCTACTGCCGACCTCGGATTTCTTCGCACACTCGTCTGCCTGATTCCCTATTCGGGCTTGACACGCTCCAGGGATGCTTCAAGGTGGTGGTGCATTGGTTGGCCGACAGCCGCCATCGAAAGGTCGTAGGCCAAGTTATTGTCTTCGATTCGCAAGACACGACGCACTTGTTCAACTGGTTTCGCTGTAGCCGTCATAGCAACCTGTGTCGAGTCAAGATTCACAACACAGGAGTTCGGGTTCGCCGCATAAAACCCATTGTGGACTTCGACGACGCCTGTTGGTTGCGCAACGACCATTTCTAGAGTCCTACCGTCGATGACCCTGAGGAAGCCTTGTTCGGAGTGGAGCGGCTGTCTATCAGATGGGTTTTTTGTACGTTGTGAATATGTGAGAAACGGTTTTCCTACATGGCCAAAGGTAATCTCTTCGAGGTATTCAAATTCTTCAATACCCGGATAGTGGCCAACTCCTGAACCATGCCATTCCCCGACCATGACAGCTAACGGTTGACAAGCTTTATGGAGTGAGGTCTGCACGGTTGTACCAATTCGATACTGTCAAGATTGAATTTAGAGATCTTAGGGGTCGGCTCCAAGAGATTTCGATAGACCGGGATTTCCAAAAGGTTAAGAAGATCAGAAGTCCATGTCTGGCATCGCGGGCATTCCCGCTCCACCCTCTTCTGGCTGTTCGCAGATAACAGCTTCAGTTGTAAGGAACAGAGCAGCGATAGAAGCGGCATTCTGCAACGCTGACAACGTGACCTTCGCCGCATCTATAACTCCGGCTCCTACAAGGTCTTCATACTCGCCGGTCGCTGCATTCAAACCCTGACTGCCGTCTAGGCCCCGAACACGACTCACGACAACGCCGCCTTCTAAGCCAGCATTTTCAGCGATCTGTTTGAGTGGTCCCTCGAGCGAACGAGCAACCAGATTTGCACCGGTCGCCACATCACCATCGAGAGAACTCGCAGCAGCTTCAACAGCAGCTTGGGCCCGCAAAAGCGTGACGCCTCCACCTGCTACAACCCCCGACTCAATGGCTGCTTTCGTGGTGCTAACAGCATCTTCGATCCGATGCTTTTTCTCTTTCAGTTCTACCTCGGTTGCGGCACCGACTTTCAATACCGCTACGCCACCTGAAAGTTTCGCTAGTCGCTCTTGCAATTTCTCACGGTCATAATCCGAGTCAGTGTTATCAATCTCATTTTTGATCTGCTCAATACGACCCGCTACATCAGCCTCATCACCAGCTCCTTCAATGATGGTCGTCTCATCTTTGGTCACAATTACCCTGCGAGCAGTGCCGAGTAAATCAAGGGTGGTATTTTCAAGCTTCAAACCAACATCTTCGCTAACAACTTGACCTCCAGTAAGAATGGCCATGTCTTGAAGCATCGCTTTTCGCCGGTCCCCAAAGCCGGGAGCTTTAACGGCAACTGACTTAAACGTCCCGCGAATTTTGTTAACAACGATTGTGGCGAGGGCCTCACCTTCTACATCTTCGGCGAGAATGACCATGGGCTTTCCAGCTTGCATCACCTTTTCTAGAACCGGAACCACATCGCGAACCGCCGTGATTTTGCCTTGAACAAATAAGAAATAGGGATCCTCTAGAACGGCTTCTTGACGGTCTGCGTCAGTAACGAAATATGGAGATATGTAGCCCTTGTCGAACCGCATACCTTCAACGAGGTCCATTTCTAAACCAAAGGTTTGACTTTCTTCGACCGTGATAACGCCATCCTTGCCCACTTTTTCGATGGCCTCACTGATGTGGTCGCCGATTTCGCGATCAGCAGCTGAAATAGCGGCTACCTGCGCTATTTGTTCTTTAGATTCAGTAACACTTACAGCCATGCCCTCGATCGCACCTACCGCGGCTTCAACACCAGCTTCAATACCCTTTTTGAGCGACATCGGATTAGCGCCGGCAGCAACATTACGCATACCTTCGTGAACCATTGACCATGCCAGAACTGTCGCTGTCGTAGTGCCATCACCGGCCACATCGTCAGTTTTTTTTGCGACTTCTTTGACTAATTCCGCGCCAATCCGTTCAATTGGGTCTTCGAGCTCGATGTCTTTAGCAATTGACACCCCGTCATTGGTGATAGTTGGAGCGCCCCACTTCTTGTCGAGGACAACATTTCGCCCTTTAGGCCCGAGCGTTACTCGGACAGCGTCTGCAAGCTGGTTCATTCCCGCTTCAAGTGCTTTGCGAGCTTCATCGTCGAACGAGATCATCTTGGCCATCTGAATTTGACTCCGTTGTGTGTGGTTCAGCGCACCCATATCCGAACTAACTGCTAGCTAGTTCTTTGTTGGGCACTAGGTCATTAGCACTCTCACCCAGAGAGTGCTAATAGCCAATCAGCGAACACCCTCCATTTGCAACCTCGGGGCAAAGGATTCTGCATGGAATTGGTGGTTCGACGTGTCCGGATAGTGGCGACACTCGCAGTCTCGGCACCGCGTCAAGCCTGCATTACTTTGATCAAAGGTCGGTGAGTATTTTGGGTCCTAGATTGGTTAGACACCGCTTTGTCTGGTCGTACGCCCGTTCAGGTCCAAAATTTTCGACTAAAGAGTGCACCGTCATACCGTCAGGAAGAACAACACCGGGGTCGCACGACCCGACTACAGCCACGACTGGTATTTGGCACTCTTTGGCCATGGCGGCGACGCCACCCACAACTTTTCCATTAAATGATTCTGTGTCCAGACGGCCTTCTCCAGTGATGACTATGTCAGCAGCAGACACTGCGTCTTCCAACGCAACTTCTTCAGCTATGAGCTCGAAACCGTTCACCAGTTGGGCGCCAATGGCAGCAAGACCCCCCGCCAGGCCACCCGCCGCGCCAGAGTGCTCTAGGTCTGTCACGTCTGTGCCGTACTCTTCGAGATACAGGTCTGATAGTCGTCCGAGGCGTCGCTCCAATAATTCAATCTCTGCTTTGGTCGCTCCTTTTTGGGGTCCGAACACAGATGGTGCCTCAAGAAACTTTGTGTCGACATCACAAGCGACCAAGAGATCGACACCTGAAAACCGAACTAAAGGTTCCATAGCTCGTATGGCCCCTAAACCCCCATCGGTTGAAGCTGACCCTCCGACACCAATGACTATTCGCTTGGCTCCTGCTGTTCTCGCCTCCGAGATCAGTTCCCCTGTACCTGATGTAGTTGCGGACAAGGGGTCATTCCCTTCGGCTCCCCCTGCCACGAGTAGGCCACTAGCTTCTGCCATTTCAACAACCGCTCTGCCCCCAGAAATGCGCCACCTTGCCTCTACGGGATCCCCAAGTGGTCCGCTGACATTAGAAACGCGATTGAATCCACCCAGCGCGGCAAGAGTTCCTTCACCTCCATCGGCTAGGGGTATGAGCACTGTGTCTCTAGCCGCTCCTGAGACACCTTCCGCTATTGCCTGTGCTGCTGCTAGAGCCGTTGCCGTGCCACGGAATTTGTCAGGGCATATGAGAACGCGCAACGGAATTGTGCAGGTTGAATGCCTTACTCGGCACTCGCCTTGTCTATGCCTAAAGCAACGAGAACATCGACATCTTTATCGAACTTATCTCCAAGAGCAGCAACATCCTGCGGCATTTTGTAGACATCGTTCTTAGCGTCCAAGCCCAATAATTCTGCGATATTACCTGCCTCGATAATGTTGCCCGGCTTGTAATGAACGCGGGTGCGGTCTAGCGGCGTCCCTTTCATATTGATCGGGGTTCCGGTAACAAATCCTTTGGTTTTTAGAATGTCGGTAGTCCGTCCGGCGGCACCTCTAACCGTGGTCGAGTTCGCGACCTGAACCGAGACTTGGCTGTTAGGTCGACCTTCAAATCCGACCATGGTCCCAGCATCATCTGCGGCACTACCATCTTCAGGAACCGATGTAGCAACGGTTATCCCCGGAAGAGTGGTTTCTGTCGCGGTTCCCGCGCCGTCATCTGAAGTGTCTGCTTCACTTTCGGCCCCTTGGACCGTGGTCGGTGAGGCAGCCGGAGCGGGCTCGAGGGTAGGCGTGTCCGTGCCGCGCAACAAATAAATACCCACCACTACGGCAGCGATTACCAACAGCGCTCCTCTTATAGCAGCGGCATTGTTAGGTCTTGACATGGGACCGTTCATCGGGCGACCTCCTGGTCAGCTGTACGGCGCGCTGAGTGTTCTTGACGTCGACGATCGCGTATCCGCCTTAATCGTCGTACGAGCAGCGGCTCCGCAGCTAACGCCTCATCTGAGGCGATCAGCCGATCTAACGCAGCCGCATATTCGGGTTCGGTTAGCTGGAATTTTTCGCGCACACCTTGATCCTTCGGTGTCTCTAACTCCCACCATGACTGTTCAAATTCAAGAATGTCTAGGTCACGTTGACTTAGTTTTTGATGAGGCGATTCTTCCAAGTTCACTATTTTCCTTCCCTTGTCACGGAGCCCGAGGTGGGAATCGAACCCACAACCTCCGCTTTACAAGAGCGGTGCTCTAGCCGTTGAGCTACTCGGGCCGTGCACGCCTAGCGTAAACCCCAGCGGGCGGTTGGTGATGTCGTTCAGTGACCGATTTCTCTCTGACGTTTTACTTCATAGATCGTTATAGCTGCTGCATTAGAAACATTCAGTGATTCAAGCTGACCAACTTGGGGTATTGATACAAGTTGGTCGCATCTCTTTTTCGTCAAATGAGACAGTCCTTCACCTTCTGCCCCAAGAACAATCATGAGTGGTTCCGTGGCAACCTGCATCTCATAAATTGAATTTTTCGCGTCGCCGTCAAGTCCTACTATCCATAGGCCTTTCTCTGACATTTCCTTCAAAACTGTCGGTAGGCCTGCGACCAAAGCAATCGGCAGGTGCTCTACAGCGCCCGCAGCTGCCTTCACGGCTGCAGGCGTAAGGCGGACAGCTCTATGGCGGGGGAGCACAATTCCGGTGACTCCTGCGATTTCAGCAGTTCTAAGAATCGCTCCTAAATTTCCGGGGTCGGTGACTCCATCAAGCGCGATAAGTAGAGGGGGGATCCGTGGAGAGCTTGAAGTAAAGGTTTCGATTTCAACCGGTCGAATCGATTCCGCTTGAGCGATGACTCCCTGGTGTGACTCAGTTAAGGCATAATCTTCAAGTTTGCGACGAGTGAGCTGTCGAATGGGAACCCTCCGTTCTTCGCAAAGGTCAGCTATTTCAGCCAAGATCGCTGTGTCGTGAACGTCCTCACTTATGAGGACCTGTTGAGCCCGCCGTGTGCCCGCCCGCAACAGCTCCCGGACTGCTTGTCGTCCTTCAATGTGATCGCCACCCAAGCTGTCTGGTCTATTACGAGACCTACTTTGACTCTTATCGCGGTCGTTTCGGTTTCTATTAGACCCGGGACCTCCTCTCTTGGTGTTACTTACTGACCTGTGGTTTTTGGATTTCTGACTCGCAGTCTGACCTCGCCTGCCACTCGATTGGGCGCGTCCTTGGGGGCGACTCATTTCTTCTCCAGAAGCGCCACAGCTATTGCTACAACACCTTCACCTCGACCTAGAGCACCGATTCCTTCTGTCCGTTTTCCACAAACAGTGACACTGCCACCCGCAGCATCCGACAGATTCTGTTCCATCTGATCTTTGACTGGTGCTATTTGTGGTTGATCGGTGATCACCGTGCAGTCAGCATTCGCAACTGCCCATCCGACCCCATCAATCATGGCCGATACCCGTCGGAGCATTTCGATGCTGTCTGCACCAACTAATTCTTCGCCTGTGTCTGGGAAGACTTGACCTATATCACCTAAGCCAGCTGCCCCCAGGATGGCATCGATAACTGCGTGAGTGACCACGTCAGCGTCGCTATGACCCGCAAGGCCCTTGTGATCGGGAAAATGGACTCCTCCCATGACCAGGGGTCGGTCGTCTTCGGCCCAACCATGGGCATCGTAACCTTGGCCTACGCGCATCATAAGTTGAGTCCCATCAGTTCGGCGGCAACGTTGAGATCGTTCGGAGTTGTTATTTTGATGGCAGCTAGCTCTCCTGCAACGACATTCACAGTCCCACCAATCGCTTCAACGAGCCCTGCATCGTCAGTGGCATCCTCGCCGTGGGCGTGAGCGGCCTCCAGCATCTGCCGTTTAAAGGCTTGCGGGGTCTGGATAGCCATCAGGGTGTCACGGTCTAGTGTTTCCGTGACTTCTTTTCCACTCGGCGTATCTATAACCCGTTTTAGGGTGTCGTGGACGGCAAGCCCTGGGACAGCAGCATCGGCACCTGCCTGGACGGCTTCAATAACAGACCGATACAGGTCAACCGATGCTCCCGGTCGTGCAGCGTCCTGAACAACGACGATTGTCGCCTCCGGCGGGACCATTTGAAGGCCATTGCGTACTGACTCGCTACGACTTTTCCCGCCAGCTACGACAATCTCCGCATTCGGCAGGTCAGTGTCATTGATCATGTCCGGATTAACGACCAGTACGACTCCTTCACAACACGTGCGCGCCGTGGCAACACTCCATTCAACAACTTGTTGATGCCCGAGCATCACGTGTTGTTTGTTCCCTCCAAATCGAGAACCCGAGCCAGCAGCCAAGACGATAGACCATGTGATTTCCACCTCAACACTGTGGCACTTGTGAGAGCTAATTCCGCATTAGTGGCGCGGATTTGAGAGATTCTGCCGCGTTTGGCGCACAAACGATGACCAATTGTCCAGTTATCTGAGGCTTGTGGTCTACTCGGTACTTGTTGCGTCTTCGAGCTCAACGGGCCCCGGGTCAAACCCATCAATTGATCGGAAAACGATTTCGTCGGCGTCTTCGTCGACATCCACCACGACTATTTGGCCAGCATGGAACTCTTTGTAGAGGATGCGTTCAGAGAGCGCGTCTTCAACATGGCGTTGAATCGCACGTCGAAGAGGTCGAGCGCCCAAGGTTGGGTCGTACCCTTTGCGAGCAAGCCAATTCTTGGCCGAATCCGTGAGTTCGAGACCTAGTCCTTGGGCTTTCAGTTGTTCCGAAGTCCGGGTGATCATTAGATCCACAATTTCAGTTACTTCAGCCATAGAAAGTTCATGGAACACAATGGTGTCGTCAACGCGGTTGAGGAATTCCGGTCGGAAATGTGCCTTTAGGGCGTCATTGACGGTTTCCTTCATCCGCTCGTAGCTCACAGCTTCATCAGCTTTGGTGAACCCAACATTTGCTCTACGCAGATCGGCTGTTCCGAGGTTTGAAGTCATAATTAACACGGTGTTACGGAAGTCGACTGAGCGGCCTTGCGCATCAGTCAGTCGCCCCTCTTCGAGGATCTGCAAGAGAGTATTAAAGACATCCGGGTGAGCCTTTTCGACCTCATCAAATAGCACTACCGAAAATGGTCGACGTCGGACCGCTTCGGTGAGCTGACCACCTTCTTCGTAGCCCACATATCCGGGAGGGGACCCGACAAGTCGGCTCACGGTGTGCTTTTCCATGTATTCCGACATATCAAGACTGATCAATGCGTCTTCGTCTCCGAAAAGGAATTCGGCAAGTGTCTTAGCAAGCTCCGTTTTCCCCACGCCGGAAGGTCCAAGGAAGATAAATGAACCACCAGGTCTTTTGGGGTCCTTGAGGCCTGCACGGGTGCGGCGAATTGCTTGACTTACAGCTTTGATTGCGTCTTGCTGGCCTATCACTCGTTTGTGAAGCTCGTCTTCCATCTTCAGAAGCTTCTGTGTTTCTTCTTCTGTGAGTTTGTAGACCGGGATGCCCGTCCAAATCGAAAGCACTTCGGCTATTGCTTCCTCGTCAACCTCATCGAAGAGGTCGACACCTTCGGACTTGATCTGCTCCATTAACTCAGTTCGACGATCCAGCAACTCTTTTTCTTCGTCACGTAGGGAGCCAGCCAGTTCAAAATCTTGGTCTTCGACAGCTTGTTTTTTCTTTTCGACTATCTCAGCAATCTTGTTTTCGATCTCTGTGTAGTCCGGTGGTGTCTCCATGCGTTTAATGCGTAATCGCGAGCCGGCTTCGTCAATGAGGTCTATCGCTTTATCTGGTAGATGTCGGTCAGCGATGTATCGATCTGCCAGATTTGCCGCCGCTACGAGGGCTTGATCTGTGATCGTTACCCTATGGTGAGACTCGTATCGGTCGCGCAGTCCCTTGAGTATTTCTATGGTGTGGCTGAGTGTTGGTTCTTCAACACGTATTGGTTGGAATCGTCGTTCTAAGGCGGCGTCTTTTTCTAGGTACTTTCTGTATTCCTCCAAGGTGGTTGCACCAATTGTTTGTAGTTCGCCACGCGCGAGCATTGGTTTGAGGATTGAAGCGGCGTCTATCGCTCCTTCAGCCGCACCTGCTCCGACCAAGGTATGTAATTCGTCGATGAACAGGATGATGTCGCCTCGGGTTTTAATTTCTTTAAGGACTTTTTTGAGGCGCTCCTCAAAGTCTCCTCGGTATCTAGAACCTGCCACCAGTGCGCCCAAGTCAAGCGTGTAGAGCTGTTTACCTCGCAAGGTATCTGGTACCTCACCGGTAACGATCTTCTGTGCCAAGCCTTCAACTATGGCTGTCTTCCCGACTCCTGGTTCGCCGATGAGTACGGGATTGTTTTTGGTTCTCCGCGAGAGCACCTGCATGACTCGCTCGGTTTCGCGCATCCTGCCTATGACCGGGTCGAGTGCTTTATCTTTTGCATTCTGGGTGAGATTCCTGCCGAACTGATCCAGAATGGCGGACCCACCTTGTGGCCCATCGCCCCGTTCAGCCGAACCTCCAACAGTTTCTTTCCCGGGTTCAGAACCTTCTCCTTGACCCGGTCCGCTGTAGCCAGAAAGTAATTGAATTACTTGTTGTCGAACTCGAGAAAGGTCAGCGCCGAGCTTCACAAGCACCTGTGCGGCAACCCCTTCGCCTTCTCGAATTAGGCCAAGCAAGATGTGTTCAGTTCCGATGTAGTTGTGTCCTAGTTGAAGGGCTTCGCGTAGCGATAACTCAAGGACTTTTTTTGCTCTTGGAGTGAAGGGGATATGACCGCTTGGTGAGGAACCACCTTGACCAATTATTTCCTCGACCTGACTGCGGACTGCTTCGAGAGAAATCCCTAAAGATTCAAGTGCCTTGGCGGCAACTCCTTCGCCTTCGTGAATCAGGCCTAGGAGGATGTGCTCGGTACCGATGTAATTGTGGTTGAGAAGGCGCGCTTCCTCTTGAGCCAGAACAACCACTCGACGAGCTCGATCGGTGAACCTTTCAAACACTGAATCCTCCAGGAGGCAAGTGTGCCCACGGATGACGGGCGTTACTGGAGTGTAACCGGGATAGTGACCATGTCTCGCAGCGGCTTGTGGTCAAATTTCAATTAATTTTAATTTTGGTCGACCGAGCCCATGGTTTCAGGCCAGATCGAGTTGTCGTTTAGCTTTCCAGTTAGGTTGGCATTGTGGTTTCTCTTACTCCTCTTCAGCATCGGGTTGATCCCAACGCGGATTTAGGCCGTGTGGAAGCCGCTCTACGAGAGGCTGCGACAACCGACGACGACTTTTTGACTGAAGTTGCCTCTCATCTGATACCTGCTGGCGGGAAACGCTTACGGCCGGCTTTCGTAATCGCCGCGGCACTTTCGTTGGACCCGGCGGGTGATAGACCTGAAAGTCTTAGCGATGAAATGGTTCGCGGGGGGGTGGCAGTTGAACTTGTCCATCTAGGGTCGCTCTATCACGACGATGTTATGGATGAGGCCGAGACGCGTCGGGGAATTGAGGCGGTGAATCACCGCTGGGGCAATCTCACAGCAATTCTCGCCGGCGATTTTCTTTTGGCGAAGGCGTCTGAGTTGGCAGCCTCATTGGGAACTGAAGTGGCGGAGTTGTTGGCGGCGACTATTGGTCACTTGTGCGAAGGACAGGTTCGCGAGCTCCAACTGATCTACGACACTAGGAGGAGTGAGGAACAGTATCTCCAAGCTATTTCTGGGAAAACCGCTGCGTTGTATGCAACTTCGTGTCGTATTGGTGGAATTTTGAGCGGAGCTGACCGCTCAGTGGTGGATCAACTTACTGAATTCGGCCACGCGTATGGAATGGCCTTCCAGGTGGTCGACGACATTCTTGATTTGATAGCGACTGATGAAGAGCTCGGTAAACCCTCTGGTAACGACCTGAGAGAAGGCGTCTACACGTTGCCGGTCATTCGGATGATTGCCGATGGTCACCCAGTGAGAGAGTTACTTGGTCAGCAGTTGGATGAGGAAAGTAGGGATACAGCGCGGACGCTAGTTGTAGAAGGACCTGAGATAGCTACTTCTGTGGTGACGGCCCAAGAGTTTGTGGATAACGCCTTAGCTGCACTTGACGGTCTGCCCGCGACCCCAGGGGTGCAGGGCATGCGAGACGCAGCGACCAGTCTGTTGTCGACTCTTGAGCGTTAAGTAGATTTGCGGAGTTTCTGGTGTGGCCGATTGACCGTGAGTACACGGCAGCGACTTTTGAAGCTGGTCGAGGCGTCATATGGGATTGGGGACATCGGACCTATGTGATGGGAATTGTGAACGCTACGCAAGACTCATTTTCCGGCGATGGTATAGCCGGTGAGCTCGATAAGGCAGTGGCGTTGGCAAAGAGCTTCGAAGCCTCCGGGGTCGACATTATTGATGTAGGGGGAGCTTCTTCGCGACCTGGCGCAGATCCGACGCCGGTTTCGGTAGAGAAAAGTCGCGTCGTTCGCGTAATTGAAGCAATTAACGCTGAAGTCGGATTACCGATTTCTGTTGATACGACGTGGACTGCAGTCGCTGAGGCTGCTTTGGATGCAGGAGCGAGCGTTGTTAATGACATTTCTGGATTTCAGTTGGATCCCGATCTTTCCTGTCTGGTCGCAGATCGGGGGGTCGGAGCGGTACTAATGCACAATCAACGTGGGCTCGAACATCATGACGTCATTGATGACATCACTTCCGGGTTCATCACCTCACTATCCGTGTGTGACTCGGCAGGGGTCGACCCCGCCAGATTAATTTTGGATCCCGGGTTTGGGTTCGGCTGGTCCGTTTCGCAGAACTTGGAGATTTTGCGTCGCTTGCCTGAGTTAGTCCATCTCAAGTTTCCGTTACTCATCGGAACTTCGAAGAAGTCTTCAATCGGGACCGTACTTGGATCACGCGTGGGCGAGCGTCTCTTCGGAACCGCAGCGACGGTCGCACACGCAATTTGTGCTGGTATCGACGTGGTGCGGATTCATGACGGTTCTGAAATGCGGGACGTTGTCACTATGTCAGATGCAATAGTGCGACAACGAGGTTCAATCGGCTGACCTGTCTGCTGAGTGGTAGTCACCATCCATGCCTAAATATTCGCTTCCCTCGTTGCGATAAAAAGATTCGACTCCCGCTTCGTTCAGAACCTGCAGCATCGATGGAAGCTCAGCCTCTTCAGCTCGAATACGATCGATAATCCTTCGCGGACCTAGGTGATCCATCATTTCGAATGGGCCGTGAACCCAATTAAATCCCCATCGGATGGCGTTGTCGATATTGAATACGTCATCCGCAATCTCGGGTACCAACGCCGCGGCGTATCTCAGGGTCCCTCCAAACACTTTCCAGGCAAGTTCGCCCTGGGGAGAGTCGTGGAAGACTACTTCTCCCAGTTCAACAGGTATTCCGCCAAGCTGCGCCTCTTGAGCATCACGCCACTCTTCATTGATGAGGTCGAAGCTTTCTTTGCGACGTTCGCCGTCAGCCGTTTTGCTTTGCCGGTAAAAACCTCCACCCACTTTGCGACCTAGTTGGCCTCTGTCATGCATCTGTTGCTCGGTAGATGGGAAGCTTGTGAATTCCTGACCTATATCAGCCTCAGGCAAATTTACTGCCAGGTTCTTTCCTACAAGTTCCATTACATCTAAACCGATTAGATCGATAAGGCCGTACAGGCCCGTTGGGGGAAGTCCGACTGGTGCACCCAAAACAGCGTCTACGGTTTCTTGATTCATCCCTTCAACGAGGTGGGGCTTAGCTAGATGCAGACCAGACAGCATAAAGAAACAGCCGATTCGGTTACCGATGAAATTAACTGTGTCTTTCGCGTGGACTACCCCTTTCCCAAGCCGATCGGTACCAAAGTCTCTGAAGGCGGATATGACTTCTTGGTCTGTGTTTTCACCGGGAACCAATTCGAACAGTCGCATTACTTTGACTGGGTTAAAGAAGTGCGTGATCGCTACATCTGAACGGAAGCGTTCTGGCATTCCTTCAGATATCTGGCGTAGCGGAATTCCTGAAGTGTTGGAAGAAATGACCGATCCGTCTTTTCGAATCTCCTCAAGGCGGCTAAACAAATCTCTTTTCACGGCAAGATCTTCTACAACCGCCTCACAGATCCAGTCATACTCACTGACTGCCTCGAGGTCGGTATCGACCAGGCCTGCAGTAACCAGATGGCGGTTCTCTTCATCAACCTGTTGAAGTGCCGATTCAACAGTTTCTTGATTCATATCGAGAATAAGTACCCGACACCCGGCAGCTGCGCTCGCGGCAGCAATGCCCGCGCCCATCGTGCCAGCACCTATTACTGCCACGGATTCAATTGATCGAGTCATGATGCACTCCTATCGGTGTTCGCTGCATGTGTTTGGAATAAAAAAAGGGTCTCTATCGACCGGTAATTTTCCGGCCGATGATTTCTTTCATGATTTCGGTAGTACCGCCATAAATTGTTTGCACTCTGGCGTCTGCGTAAGCCCTCGCTATCGGGTATTCATTCATGAAGCCATACCCGCCGAACAGTTGCAGGCAACGTGTGATAGTTCGAAGCTGCATTTCCGTGCACCACCATTTTGCCTCCGCTGCATCTTCGGCCGTTAATTCGCCTTCATTTAGAGCCTGAATCTGACGATCAACGAACACCCATGCCATGTCAAGTTCGGTTTTCATTTCCGCCAATTCAAACCGTGTGTTTTGGAAGGACGAAATTTTCTGTCCGAAAGCTTCGCGTTCAGTGACATATTCAACCGTCCAATTGAAAGCGGCCTGCGCCGACGCTGTTCCTGTGATCGCAATCGACAATCGTTCTTGGGGCAAGTTGTTCACTAAGTTCAAAAAGCCCGAGCCCTCGCCGCCTAGGACATTCTCTTCCGGGACGTATAGGTCGTTGAAGAACAGCTCGGCTGTGTCTTGGCTTTTCATGCCTAGCTTGTCAAGGTTTCTTCCCCGTTCGAAACCCTCCATGCCTTCTTCGACGACCAGCAGTGACATGCCTTTATGTTTTTCTGATGGGTCTGTTTTTACAGCCGTGATTATCAAATCACTGTTAATGCCATTGGTAATAAACGTTTTTGATCCGTTTACCACGTAGCCATTTCCTTCTCGAACCGCACTTGTACCCATCGACGCCAGATCCGATCCAATCGCAGGTTCGGTCATAGCAATCGCGGTCATCAGGTTGCCGTTAACAAGTCCAGGCATCCATCGTTCAGCTTGTTCTTCGTTGCAGTAGTTGATGAAGTAGGGCAGACAGACGTCATTGTGCAACGTGATGCACATTCCCGATCCGACGACGCCCGCAAGTTGAACCTCTTCGTTGATGATTGAGTTATAGCGAAAATCTTGGACTCCGCCTCCCCCATACAGTTCGGGTATGGCCGTTCCTAGAAAGCCATGGGAGCCAGCTTTTTGGAACATTTCTTTATCGACTTTCCCGTTCTGTTCCCACTTTTCGTGGTTCGGGACAATCTCTTTATCAATGAACGATCGAACTGACTCGCGAAACATGTCGTGTTCTTCGTCGAAAATGATGCGGCGCATATCCTGACCGTACTGCCTCAAGGTACCCGCCTGCGAGGCGTCTTGGCGCGGTAGCGTTCGGGGGATGAGCACCTGGGATGCAGTAGCTGAGGCCGCCAAGGCGGCACGTCGTTTAAACCAAGCAATTTCGGGCCGTCATTTACCGGATGAAGCTTTAAAGGAAATTGCTGAAGACATCGAGTCGTTAGCAGCTCGTTTTGAATCCGGTGATGAGAGAAACAAGCTAGATGACATGCTGACTCGCCCTCATTTGGCCGCGATCTACGCGGGCCAATACACGCCCCTTGAACTTGAGGTTGGAGATGAAATCGAATTTGACCCATTCTCGATAGCGGGTGGCGATTTGCATCCCGCATCAATTGGTTTGTCATTTGTGAAGGAGTCAGACGAAAGCGTTGTTTGCACGGGCACTATTGATCCAATGTTCGCTGGCCCTCCAGAACGAGTGCATGGCGGCGTTCAAGCCTTAATCATCGACGAAGTAATGGGCGCCTTGAATCGGATGCGCGGGCGTCAGGCCTACACCGCTTATTTGAAGGTGGACTACATAGGACCTGCACCTTTGGCGGCTCCAGCGAAGTTTAGGGCTTGGGTGCATAACATCGAAGGTCGAAAAATAACGTTGCGAGGTTCAGGTGATGGACCTGACGGTTGTTTCATGGAAGCGGAAGGTTTGTTCATACAGCGCCAGGATCTGCCGGAGGGTTCTGCACCAACGCCGTAGCG
>CEUS01018438.1_pt1 | contig 33120 bp, 33 predicted proteins | sample 427031 | NCBI WGS metagenome assembly CEUS01 (sample SAMEA2622837, study PRJEB7988) | marine metagenome | biome: marine biome (ENVO:00000447); feature: marine epipelagic mixed layer (ENVO:xxxxxxxxx); material: "saline water (ENVO:00002010), including plankton (ENVO:xxxxxxxx)" | depth 140 m | reverse complement strand
GACCGAGCCCAAAGGGTATATCCAAGGAACATTGCCATCATCGCCAAGCCACCTAAGGTAGCGACTGCATATGTAAGATGAACGTGTTCCATTCCAGCCTCTATACTGGCTTTCGCTAATGCTTCACCTTTCAGACCCTCCTCCCCGGTTCCAAGAACCGCTGGAAAGACAGCTGCGAACATAACGATCATCACTATTGGTGAGATAGCAAGGAGATAACCTGCCAAATCCTTAGAGCTCATAATTCCAATTCCTCCCATTGTATTGCATGCATGCCAGGACAAATTCACGCACATTATTCCCGAATCGAAAATATTAGTAAAGTAGGAATCAGTACTAGTTTCTTTAGGAATCTCTTAGGCTTTCTGCAATGTAATCAGTAATCTTAGCTCGAACTATGAATAATGTTTCAAGCATAGATATGGCTACCAAGATATTTCAAGCCATCATCACAATTCAGCGTAAGAACACGTTTCCCTGGTCCGATTTCTTTTGCTATTTCAATCGCAGCTACAACGTTTAGACCTGTTGAACCTCCACCGAAAATACCTTCTTTTTCTGCAAGAAGTCGGCACATTTTGAAAGCATCTTCTTGATCTATGGCTCTAATTTCTTTCAATTTTTGCCTGTCCAGAAATGGCGGTTCAAATCCAACTCCAATTCCCTCGACTTTATGTGGTCCGCCTTTTCCTGTCGTAAGTAATGGAGATTGTTCTGGTTCCAGTGCTATTAGATCTGGTTTTAATTTTGAATTAACTAGTCCATCATATGTTCCCATCAATGCCCCTCCGGTACCTACAGACGCACAAAAAACATCAACATCTCCATCAATTTCAGTTGCTACTTCTGTTCCTAACGATTTGTAGCCGCTTCGCACATCTGGAGATCCAAATTGGTCAACATAGTAGGCTCCCGGGGATTTAGCTAATGCGTAGGCTCTATCTCTCATTCTTTTTATTAAATCCGGGGTTATAGCGCCGGTTTCACTTTTTTCCACTATTACTTTAGCTCCAAATGCTTCCATTGATTGTTGTTTACTTTTTGAAAACGCATCCGAAAATACTGCTACAAATTTCAATGCCAACACCGTTGATACAAAAGCTAAAGATGTACCGGTACTGCCACCAGTGTATTCAACAACCGTATCGCCGGGATTAATATCGCCACGGTCCATGGCCTTGCCCAAAACTGATACAGCCATCCGATCTTTATAAGATCCTGTAGGATTAGCGCTTTCAAGTTTTATCCACACTTCGGCAGAATTATTGGGAACAATCCTATTCAACCTAACCAGTGGTGTATTGCCTATCCCGCTAAGAGTAGTATTATTGATGGACATTATGTGAATCACCTAACAGTGTTTGAGGCCTCCGGCTAAGGCTAAATTATGATTGCTATTTACTGCTTATTAAAACCAATTTTATGAATTCCAATCATCTTTCAAAATTGAAAATAAAACTTCATCTTTTCGTTTTCCTCGAATCAGATTATGTTCTTTTAACAATGCTTCTTGGTTCATTCCCAATTTTTTCATAACGTTTAAAGAACGAAAATTTTCCGCATTTGCTTTAGCAAATATCTTATATAACTTTAGATCTTCGAAACCCCACCTTATCACCTCTGTTGTAGCCTCAGTTATATATCCTTTACCCCAGTAATCTTTAGCAAGTGAATAACCGATTTCAGCTATGTTATTCTCAACATCTATATACAAACCTGTTCCGCCAATGACATTTGAATTCAGAGTGATAGAAAATCTAGGAGACGTGTCCCAAGAAGACATCACCCAATTACAGACTAGATTTTGTACATGCTGCAAAGTATGTGGGTTCATATATTTCCCCCACTCCTCATCCTTAGAATAATTGTATACAGCAGAGAAATCTTCCAAAACTATAGGTCTCAAAATTAATCTGCTCGTCTTTAGTATAATTTCTTTATTCATATATTAATCTGGATCTTCCTGCTGATTTGACCTAGCTGCAAGTATAATCCAAGAGGTCAACAAAATTGTATTGATGTGTTCCGATATAATCATCTATAAGCAATTGTTGGATATTGGTAGAGGTTATACCTCTAGTCAAATTGTTTAATCCAAAAGCACAAAAAACATTGGGGATTGATATGAAAATTGCTCTCGTACAACACAAAGCGTCCGAAGACCGAGATGCTAATCGCCGCAGAGGCCTCATAGCGGTGGAAAAGGCAGCAGAGAATGGAGCTCAAATAATATGCTTTGCCGAACTCGGGTTCGATCCATTCTATCCTCAAGAGATAGCTACACAAGGAACATTGGATCTGGCTGAAGAGATTCCAGGTCCAACTACCGAGGAATTTGCATCTAGAGCAGCTGATCTCGGTGTGGTGTTAGTACTTAATCTCTTCGAACGAGACAAGGATCACACATACAACTCATCTCCTGTCATTGATGCAACCGGGAAACTACTCGGAAAGACGCGAATGGTCCACATCACCGACTATCCATTTTTCCATGAACAAGGGTATTACACTCCCAGCGATTTGGGGGCTCCGGTTTACGATACAGCCTTCGGAAAACTCGGCGTAGCTATTTGCTACGACCGTCACTACCCTGAACTGATGCGATCCTTGCTATTGGGCGGAGCAGATGTTGTGTTCATTCCGCAAGCCGGTGCCGTAGGGGAGTGGCCCGACGGCATGTTCGAAGCAGAAATGCAGGTAGCAGCATTTCAAAACGGATTCTTTACCGCATTGTGCAATAGAGTAGGAGCAGAACCTCATTTGGACTTTGCCGGGGGATCTTTCGTTTGTGACCCTAGCGGGAAGGTTATTGCACGTGCTCAAGAAGGAGTAGAGGATATTCTTTATTGCGATCTCGATCTCAACCTCATCGCTGAATCTCACGCCCGTCGCCTTTTTATTCGCGACCGTCGCCCGGAAATTTACCCTGACTGGCTCAACCAACCAACTTTCTAAGGTCTACTATCAAATTATGTTCGTGGCATACATAAATCAGCATAGATAATCTCATGCTGAGGGTCGGTCATAATCTAGAATGTTTAGTTTTAGTGGACTCATCCCCATTTAATAACAGGCTCTTCCCTCTTGGGTTGCCCTGGAATATATAGTTTTATTGTGTGTTTTAACATGGTATTAATCCTCATACTCTATCTAATAACAATCTCACCTCTATCCGCCACGGCGGAGCACTTTCCCTGGGCGTGCTTGAGTATGTTTACCGTTTTCTATTACACCTTGGCCTGCTACAAAAACATGGTGCATACCAATGGCGATCTGATGAGGATCATCGAAAGTAGCTGTGTCGATTATGGTGTCAGGATTAAACACGGCTAGGTCTGCGATCAGGCCTTCCGCAACACGTCCTCTGTCTTTAATGGCCAATCTCTCAGCCGGTTGACCGGTCATTTTCTTTATTGCTGTTTCAAGGGAGAGCATCGATTCTTCGCGTACATATCGCCCCAGTATTCTGGGATATGTTCCATAAAATCTGGGATGAAGCTTTTCTTTACCTCGCACCCCCGTTGGAGAAATGGCGGTGCCATCGGAACCTATCATTCCAAGTGGATGATATATAAAGAAACGCACGTCCTTCTCGAGACGGTTATGGACTACAGCTGATATGTCACCGCTTTCTTCGTATTCAAGTTGGAGCGCCGCTTCTGCAGGCTCCACGCCCCTTTCATCCGCTATTTCAGCTATGGACCGTCCGACTAGCGATTTATTCTCGTCTGACCCAACGTCAGAAATAATCCAAGTGTCCCACATTGGAGGTACGCCTCCAAGACCAGCTCTCACCTCATCACGGATCTTGTCTCGGATAGAGGAATCTCTGAGACGACCCATATAGGAATCAATCCCCCCGGCCTGTGCCCAGTTCGGAACAGTTTGATCAACACCGGCTTGGCCTGCGGTGTATGGATAAGAATCATAGGTTATATCCAATCCTGAATTACGTGCATTATCAAAAAGTTCCATCATTTCCGGTCCTCGTCCAACACGTGTACTTTCTGGTTTACGCCATCCTCCCATATCAGGCTGTCCTCCGATGGCGAGGTGAGAAAATTCAACGGGAACATTTCCTTTCATCCCGATTTCTATTGCCTCTTCTATGGCTAGTAAATGCCTGCCGGCACCTACCCTAGCGTGAGTCACATAAAAAACACCTTCAAAGTGGGAAATAGCCTGGCACAGTTTTATGATTTCTTCGGTAGACATGTAGCTCGAAGGAGATAAGGACAGACCTGTGGACAGGGAAAAGGCTCCTTGCTCTACTGCTTCAGCGGCGAGTCGCTGCATCTCTCTCATTTCATCTTGCGTTGCGGGACGATCTTCAACTGCTCCTGCTGCTATTTGCAGTGCCGCCTGTCCTACCTGTGGAGCAATGTTAATACTGATACCGTTAGATTCGAGCTGGTTAGCCCAACCATCTAAATCTGTCCACCGACCCCATTTGAATTCCCAACGCATACCCAAATCGGATGCTCCGCCCGGTGCTATTGGAAAGGGTGAGTAGCTACAGTTTCCGGTTACTTCGGTGGTAACTCCTTGAAACACTTTGCTTTCACCACCAGGGTCGTCAAATAAGGACATGTCAGAGTGGCTGTGCATGTCTATAAATCCAGGCGCGATAACCAATCCTTTAGCATCGACAATCCTAGCAGTTTCAGCATTTTTGAGTGGTCCGATCGCACTAATTTCGTCACCAATAATTCCTAAATCGGCATCATATCTAAGCCGACCGGTACCATCAATAATTGTTCCATTTTTTATAAGGGTATCGAACATCTTGAAATCTCCATAAGTAGTTTGGCTGGCTTACGAAGCCACTATGCATATTTTGTACGCAGTATAGCTCAGTGGGTCAAGATGGCATGGTACGGAGGAGATGGAGCCAACGGGCGGACTCGAACCGCCGACCTGCGGTTTACGAAACCGCTGCTCTACCACTGAGCTACGTTGGCTTGATTTATTGCCTATCTAACATTGAAGAAATTGTAGCATGGGCTAACTAGATTAAAATTTGTAAGAATTACCATCTAGTATCGTCTCACTTCCGACCTGAGATACTTCAACTCGTACTGCATGTCGTCCCAACGATCTTAAATGTCGGAAATCTCCTAAGGATTGTGATTGGGCAACAGTCCCAAAACCGTATCCCCTGCCTGGTATATCAACATCTTGTGAACTCTGAGATACGAGCTGAAGATAGAGACCACTTTCAGGTCCCCCTTTATGTAACTGTCCCGTGGAATGAAGAAACCTCGGACCATAACCCACAGTAGTTGCTATACCGTACCTATCAGTGATATTTTTCCTGAATTCACCAAGAGTTCTGTCTAATTCCGGAGTCTGTTCGAGATATACCATAATTGCAAGGTACTCTCCTCCAGAACTCATCTGCATAAGACTTTGAAATGATCCCTCAGCACCAAGCTCTGGTGACTTACCAGATGTGAGATATTCGTTCAAAACACTAACTATCTCTTCTTTGGATCTCTGTACATTTGGTTGATTGAAAGCATTAACACCCATCATTCCACATGCCAGTGCCGTAGCAAATTCCCATCTATAAAACTCTGCTCCTATGTCGTATTTATCCGCCATAGATAACTTTATGATCGGAAGGCCTTTGCTTTGAATGCGCGAGACAACCTCATCGAGATGTTGGTTGTCATCGTCTTCAAGTCTCACATAAACAAAAAATCTATCAGAACCATAATTTTCTAAGTCAATGAGCGGCTCTCCAACGATAGGCACAATTCCAGTTCCGTCTTTACCTGTACTTTCTGCTACAAGTTGTTCAGCCCAAAACCCAAAACTGTCAATTGCGGGAGACGTTAAGAGAGTTAATTTATCTCGACCCTCCCCGTGCATGCCTATAAAAAATGCTCCCAGCATCGCCCCTGGATTATTTTGAATAGAATCCACTTCCCCACATTTCTTATACATATCAGCGGCCCTATTCAATATTTGTTCCATATCCACGCCAACAAGGGCTGCAGGGACAAGTCCAAAATACGTCAAAACAGAATATCTGCCACACACATCTGCGGGATTCAAGAAAATTTTGCGGAATTGATCTTTCACAGCCAGCTTTGCTAACGGACTTTCGTGATCAGTAATCGCGATAAAGTTACTACCTTGTATTTGATTGTCACAAATTGATAGCTGGTTCTTGAAAAATTCATAAAACAGCATTGGTTCCAATGTGGTACCTGATTTTGACGAAACCACGAATAATGTTTTACCAATATCTAACTTGCTAGACATGGATTTGATCGATTCAGGGATTGTAGAATCCAAGACTGACAGGTCAGCAAATCCGGTTTTGGATCCAAACGTCTTATGTATGGTTTCTGCACCCAGACTGCTGCCGCCCATACCCAAAATCACAACTTGATCAAACCCATCTTCAACTATGTTTTTCGCAAAATCCTTCAGATCTGCAGACAAACCACTCATTTTATCTATTGCATTAAGCCACTCCACACCGTGGATCACTTCTTCTGCTTCCGATGACCAAACGGTATGGTCGCGACGCCAAATGCGACCCACAAAATCTCCGCGTTCCAACTCATTTATAACAGCATTAACGCACTTATCGTGCTCGTTCATTATTGGATGATCCTAGAGTAAAACTTTTCAAAACCTGTACATCCATTATCGCAGACCTTTAGTTTTTTGATAGTAGCCAGAAGTTACAAATTTGCTACACAATTTTATATGTGCAGCTATGCTTTGAAATCCTGCGAATTTGCCCATTGATATACTAAAATTAACGGTTTCAGAAATTTAGCGGGCAAGCAAAATGATTGCTGCGGCTGCTAATGCGACGCCTGTGACTCGAGCTATAGTTAAATTTTCGCCCAGGAACATAAAGCCCAACACTCCTGCAACAGCGAAATTCATTGCAAATATAGGGGCCACGATCGACACCGGTCCCCGGCTTAAAGCTATGTAGTAAGCGATAATACTTATACTCAATGCGACCCCGGCCAATACCAAGTATAGTGCTGATTTGTTCATCCCTATGGAAGAAAAATTTCCTCCATTGAACCAGATCAAAATTAAAGCTGATCCGACAAGAATAGTATTGGTAACTACCAGTGCTACTTCAGCAGGGATTGTCCTGAAGGCGAACTTCAAAAATATTGCTGTAGCACCATACCCAACCATTGCCACAATAGCCCAGCCAACATATCCCATATTATCTACCTGTCGCCTTTGAGAATCAGCTTTACTTCACAATTAAATACAATATAACTCGTTGATAATTGATTGTATATATTTGATTAGTAACAAGCGAGGCGACAACTCATTTATACACTTAAGAGGTTAACAAGTTGTATATATCAGAACTCGCGTGTAAGCTCAAACAAGTGAATACAATACCTGACATTATCCACATAACCATATAGGTCGCCATGCCACCGGCAAATCACCGCTCAGAAAACATTACCGAATCATTGCCGGATTCCAACCGTAGCTTCAAACAAACATTTAGCTCCTTACGGTCAACAAATTTCATGTATTTATGGCTTGGCATGCTCGCAATGATGTCTGGCATGCACATGCAAATGGTGGCTAGAGGATACCTTGTATATGAAATAACCAATTCTGCATCCATCCTCGGTCTGGTCTCCGCCGCTTCTTCAGTTCCAATCTTGGTTCTCTCACTTATAGGAGGAGAGATCGCTGATCGGATGAACAGGAAAAAAGTGATGCTGCTCAGTCAACTTCTGAACAGCCTAACAGCGATTCTGGTAAGCGTGGCAATCTTCACAGGCACAGTAGAGTGGTATCATCTTCTTGCAGCATCAGTATTCCAGGGTGCTACTTGGGCTTTCCTTATGCCAGCTCGTCAGGCACTTATTCCAAGCCTGGTAGGTCAAAGTCAATTGTCTAATGCAATAGCGCTTAACGCCGCCGGGATGAGTGCAACTACTCTAATTGCTCCCACTATAGCGGGAATCCTCTATTCTGTATTCGGATCGGGATTTGTATACGCAGTTATAGGGGTCCTAACTATTGTGGCATCGGTATTGACCTCTATGGTCAAAGTTGAAGAACCTGAAACCAAGGCTGCAAAAAAGGCAATGACGTCAAACATCGGTGAAGGCATCTCTTACGTGATGCATAATCGACTAGTGCTTGTCCTAATCGTCATAGGCCTGGCAACCTCACTTTTGGCAATGCCCATAAGATTCTTGATGCCTGTACTAGTAGTAGACATATACCGTATGGGACCAGAATCTCTCGGCTTGCTATTAAGCTTCATGGGAATAGGATCATTGGCAGGTACACTGTATATCGCCTGGGTAGGCAAATGGCACAGAGGCGGAACCCTTATTTTAGGCACACTCGCATCTGGGATTGCACTTATACTTCTAGCAATTTTGCCATTTTATGCTGCAGCAGTAGGGATAATGCTGCTTTTGGGACTCGGTGATGCCGCCCGGAGGGCATTAAACACCGCTTTAATTATGGAAGCTACCGACGATGAATATCGTGGTCGCGTTATGAGCATATTTATGATGAATTTCGGTTTTATGCCGCTCGGAATATTACCAATTGGTATCATGGCTGATGCAGTAGGTGGCCAAGCTTCCGTGGGGTTACTGGGAATTCTCATAGTTGTGTTCACATTATTCATATTCGCTACACAAAAACAATTGCGCGGTATTCAGTAGGTAATATTCCCCTTACCACAAATTTAAGGCATTCTGAACACGCACAGGTCCCTAAAACACTACACGCCTTTACCCAGCCACCTTTCTCTACTCGGGTACAGGGCTAAAGACCTGTCTTCCAATGGAAGTTTGATCGGCGTGCTCCCAAGTAAAGCTGAACGTTTGGCAGCTATGGCCACTTCCAGCGCAGACCTGAGATCTTTGGCAGAAATCCAAAGATCATTTCCCTTAAAAACAGCCTCTAAAAACGAAGTTATGGATCCATCAAGTGCAGCTGCTTGATCTTCTGATGGATCCTTTGGAGTATTGATTCTTATTCTAGTTCCGTCTTTATTAAATCCATTGAAGATCTCTGGTGCAGAGAAGGAATCCGCATTGATTAGGGCTCGGTCACTCCATACCTGAACACCACCATCCAGCCCCCCGAAAGGGGTGGACATACCGAAAACTGGGCACTGGATACCATTGCTAAGACTAAAAAGTCCGTTCACGGACAGACCCATGTCAGTTTCACTTTCCAGCACATCTCTAGGTTTTGCCCAAGCAATTACTTCAGTAATTTCAGATCCTGTCAATAATCGTAAGACCGAAATATGCTGATTCCCGCCACCTGAAATCTGGGAACCATCCCCCCAATTATGGACACTCGCTCCCACAAGATTGCCATAGGCCCCAGCCCTTATATTATTAGCAACTTTTTGCACCTCAGGAATTGCTCTCTGAACTCGACCGCCTCCGAAAACAATTCCCTGAGCCTCACATACATCGATCATCTCGTCGACATCCGAAAGTAAGCCTCCTATCGGCTTCTCCACCAACACTCCTTTCACTCCTGCCTGTGCGCACATCATAACCATTTCCTTAAAATACGCAGTAGGAGTCACAATTATTGCGACATCCGGTATTTGAGACTCGAACACTTTTTCAATATTGGTATAGAAATTCTTAACACCATATTTGCCAGAAATAAATTTCAATCTTTCGATCCCAGGATCAACAATGGAAATTGACTCAACGTAGTGGTTGCGTGAAAACCAGTCAACATAATACTCACCCATCCAACCACATCCAACCACACAAACCTTGAGAGTTTTATACAAATCTTGTTCAGCCAAATTCCGATTCAATTTGCACGTAACTTTCAACTAGATTTTTTTGAACGGTAGCGATTCACGCCAATCACAACAAAGCAGAAAACGACAACCAGTACAAGCCCGATCAATACCGTAACCAAATTGAAGTCAGTATTCAAGAAAGACTCTATCGCATCACCAAAGGCAAATATTAGCCCTCCCAAAAGGAAAAACCTAATACCTCTGCCAACAATAGAAGCAATTATGAATGTACGTCTATCCATGTTGACGACACCAGCGAGTACCGTGAAAATTTTATACGGTATCGGCGTGAAAGCGGCCATCAGTATGGCCCAAGATCCATATTTAGTGAAAAGTAATTCCACTTTTGATAATTTTTTTTCATCGAAAATTCTCCGAGCCAATGGTCTACCCAGTTTTTTGCCGAGAAAATGACCTACTATGGCGCCTAACACTGATGACACCGTCACCACCAATGAAAGCCAAAGAACATTGCCAGGCTCAATAATACCCATGGCAATCAAAAGAGGATCAGGAGGAATAGGGAAAAATATAGATTCCGAAAAAGACAACAATCCCAGTATTAATATCGCCCATTGGCTGTCAGAAAAATCCAAGAGCCAATCAGTTAATGAGTGAATAAGCTCCATCATTCCTCAGACCTATCTGGTCCTAATATTCTCAATGATTGAACTCCTCAATATGAAGAGTGTAGTCCATGACTCAGCTGTTGACCCTTCACAAACCTATCCGTACATGCCAGCCTGTCAGCACATCGGCTGTAAAATTGCGCTCCCAGTACAGGTAATTCCAAACCAGCATCAGCCGCATATTCAAATATTTTCAAATTGTCCCCAACAATTGCTTGCACATTACAATAATCACACGCCCTGATACAGTCTTCATAGGTAAGTCGCAGGCGTTTTAATCTATCCATTATTCTAGTAGCAAAAGCAATTTAGTCCGATTTTTCATGAATTTCCAGTTCAAATTCATGTAGTTCCTTTTTTATGGTTGCTTTACCTAAAATCATAGTACTTGGACCTTCAGACTCAGCAAGCGTTAGGGGAGAACCAGATTCGTCCAAAACTTCTACGGGAAAGCCATCAGCTCTTATATGTAATTTGGGTCGAGATAACTGTATATCAGCTTCTTGACCAATTGACGCTAGCATTGCATGTTGCTGCCTCAGTAAGGCATGTGCATGATTTACTGAGACTTTGGTGAACCTTACAGCGTCTCCGGCCATGGCCTGTGCCAGTAAACCGACATCTACACCTACAACATTTGCTATCTTAGTATATCCCCCGGTAGTCCCGCGATCATTTAACAATACTATCGGCATTCCATCACCTGAAACCTGCACAGCACCTAAAGGGGATCCGTCAGAGATTATGTCCGGGGATTCAAGATGTTCTAACAACGGTCCTTCTAATCGACAGCCCATACGATCTTGGTCCATTGAAACCGTGTACGTGCTTGTAAAAAGTCCATCAATAGCCGCTTCGGTAAAAGCCTCATCCTGCGGTCCCATAACAACACGGAGTTCGAACTCACCTGTGTATCTAGGAATGTCGAAATCTTGAGGTAAATATATCTCCGGGTCTTGATCTTGTTCAAGGTCAAACGTTGAAACGGTGTCTCCCGGCAATAATGCACGACCTCCGAATCCGCCGATCTCTCCTTTGACGTATGTAGATCTACTTCCCATGACTAACGGTACATCTATTCCTCCCAAAACTGAGAGCCAAGCGCGTAAACCTTCCACGGGGCCGCTAAACGTCAAAACACTACCCCTTTCAACCTTAACTGAAGCCCATAGCTCAATGGGCTCTCCGTCAATTAGTGGTCCTAAATTCGCTCCCGTTATGGCTATTCTGGTATCTTCCAAGAATTCTATTTTAGGGCCCAAGGCAGTTATCTCCAGTCCTGCCGCAGTTTCTGAATTGCCAATAATGGCATTCGCTGTTTTAAAAGCGAATGAATCCATTGCTCCTGACACAGGTACTCCAAAACGCTGATAGCCATACCTGCCCAGATCCTGTACGGTAGTGTGCAAGCCAGCTTCAATTATACTAAGCATCTGGGTCATGATAATTCCTCAACCGGGACCTTGTATTGACCATTAGACACCATTTCTGATATCTCCAAGTACTCTTGCTCAGAACCCAGAGGGGTAAATTTAACGAGATCACCTGCATCCAGCACAGACGGTGGAATCTTGTCAGAATTAAACATATCGATTGGAGTACGACCGATCAACTGCCAACCTCCGGGGCTAGCCATCGGGTAAATCCCTGTTTGAGATTCAGCAATACCTACTGAACCCGCCGGTATTTCAGTACGAGGAGTTGATAATCTTGGACAAGCGATACGGCTCGTCATACCTCCCAAATACGGAAATCCGGGACTAAAACCAATCATGTAGACAGTATATGAAACCTCTGAGTGTAGGATGATAACTTCTTCTTCTGGAAGACCTGAGTATCTAGATACTTCTGATAGGTCAGGCCCATATTCTCCACCGTATAGAGTAGGAATTTGTATAGTTCTCTTAGGATTCAAATCGCCGCCGCGAACTTTACGTGCTATTGAATTCACTCTTTCCTTCAACTTCTGCTCACTTATAACCAGTGGATCATAATTTATAAGAACAGAAGAATAACCTGGAATTAAGTCCAAAACTCCTTCTACAGATTGCGATTCTATTGCCCGAACCAATCCATGGACCTTCATATTCGTTTTCAACTCGATTGAGTCACCAAGTTGCACCATCAGGGACTGATCCCCTGCTGTCAACAATAAAGGAGACTTGTACATCACTGTATTCCTTTTCCAATATTATGTTCTGCGCAAATCAAACAATTTCTGCCAATGAAACTAGTTTAATCCTTGCTTTTTCGAATCCGACCCTTAACTCGCGCGCCATATCAACCGCACCCTCAGTATCACCGTGGACACATATACTTTCGGCTGCAACCTCTATCTCACCACCATCAGCAGTAACTGCAATTCCTTCTGTAACCATCCTAATGCTTCTATCTACTACTTCGTTCACATCATGTAATACAGAGCCCGGCTGGGATCGAGACACCAGAGTACCATCATTATTCATAGCACGATCTGCAAAAATTTCTCTTGCAACTTTTATACCCATCTCATTTGCAATCTCAACCCACCTTGAACCAGACAGGGCCACCAGGATCATATCTGAATCAACCTCCAATACAGCTTCACATATGGACCGGGCTAGTACCTCATCGTTAACTGCCTGGTTATAAAGCGCCCCATGAGGCTTAACATGCTGCAGTTTATTGTTTTTGGTAAAAGATTTAAGAGCTCCGATTTGATAAATCATGTCAGATTTGACTTCCTCGGCACTCAAATCCATGCTCCTGCGACCGAAACCGTTGAGATCTGGGAAACTGGGATGAGCTCCGACACCAACAGAGTGTTGTTCAGCCAATTCCACAGTACGCTTCATCCACACAGGATCTCCTGCATGAAATCCACATGCTATATTGGCGGAACTGATAAATTTGATGACCTCCTCATCGAAACCCATTTTGTACATTCCAAAGCTCTCACCCATATCGCAATTTAAGTCTATCGAGTTCATGTGTCCCTCTCAACAATTAAACTGTACGGTAAGTAAATTATAATCTCTGAACAACACGGCCGCTAGCTTAGGCGTCTAAAATTAGTGTACAATCATCGACGTCCTTATAGTTGAAATTAGAAGGGGAATAACATAGAGTCTGAAACAATAAGAGATGCCACCGTGCTAACAGTTCTTGGTATGGGGACTGCGTTCACCCTGTTGGTTTTAATGATAATTGTTATCACAGGGTTCAGGCAGTTGTCCGAACGAGTGTTGGATCGCATAGATGAGAAGATAAGAATTCGTTCAAAAGTGGCTCAATCTGAACGTCGATTGAGATCATTGGCCGCAGTGATAGCAATAACTGCCCTTTATAAAGACACTCTACTTGAAACTTCCCCTGACAAAAACAGTAATTAAAAACCAAAACCCTACGCTAACAATACGGTATTTAAAATTTGTCACCGTTCGTTGAATTTCTGAGCAACACTGGATTTAACCACATAAGCTTCGGTCAGGGCTTTATGCTACTGATTGGGCTGGCATTCATATACCTCGCTATAACCCGAGAACTTGAGCCTTACGAACTTTTACCTATCGGATTAGGAATTCTAATTGCCAACCTCCCTTTGACAGGGCTCACTATATTTAGTGAATCAGATGCATACCAAGAATCTGGCATCTTCGGAATAGTGTTTCGTTATGGCTTATCTTTCTGGAATTTATTACCACCTATAATATTTTTGGGCATTGGAGCAATGACCGATTTTGGTCCACTCATCGCAAATCCAAGACTCATGTTACTTGGCGCAGCTGCTCAGGTAGGAATATTTGCCGCATTTTGGGGTGCTATTGCAATAAATTATTTTGATTTTGGGGTGGAATTCTCTCTATCAGAAGCAGCAGCCATCGGAATAATTGGAGGCGCAGATGGACCAACTACTATCTTCCTTTCAGCAAAGCTTGCTCCAGAAATACTCGGAATTACCGCAGTAATAGCTTATTCGTACATGGCAGCCGTTGCGTTTATTCAACCTCCTATAATGAAACTCTTGACAACCGAAGATGAACGCAAGATTGAGATGAAGCCCCCTAGAGAGGTGTCCCAGCGTGAGAAACTAGTATTCCCAGCATTAGCTATGATTTTAATCATACTAATAGTGCCAAGATCTGCCCCGCTTGTATCGATGTTCATGATAGGCAATCTTTTCCGTGAAAGCGGAGTAGTCCCCAGGCTCACCAACGCTGCATCTAATGAACTACTAAACATAGCCACGATCTTTTTGATGATAACCGTCGGTACCCAACTATCTGCCGAGCGAGTTTTTGACCTAACAACATTTATCATTCTCGCTCTCGGCCTAATTGCTTTTTGCCTTGGAACAGCGGGTGGACTTTTATTCGCCAAATTTATGAACCTCTTCACAAAAGAAAAGATCAATCCACTGATAGGGTCGGCCGGAGTCTCAGCAGTCCCTATGGCTGCTCGCATGTCTCATCATATGGGTCAACAAGCAAGTCCCAAGGTATTTCTACTAGGTCATGCTATGGGCCCAAACGTCGCAGGCGTGATAGGTTCTGCTGTCATAGCCGGAGTTTTGATTTCACAAATACCCAATTTGTAAAAAACCCATTGACGAATCATTGTAGGGGAAGATTACTGGTCATATGACAACCAATGTGAGGGTCAGAATAGAGGATCGTTGGTTCAACGTTGAGATCGACAACAGCGATCCAACTAATTTGCGCGTATTGGTAGACGGCATACCTGTTGACGTATCACTGGAAAAAATAGCAGCGCCTGCCCCCCAATCAAAGACTCCACCTCAAACGAAGCCGGAACAATCGGCTGACGTGCCTGACTCATCAGCATCTGCAACCAAAATTTTTCGCACTCCAATGCCTGGTTCAATTATTTCTATTTCTGTAGAACGTGGTGATCAAGTAATCACTGGAGATGAGATATGCGTTCTTGAATCCATGAAAATGCAGCAGAGCCTGCGAGCGGATTGGTCAGGCATAGTCAAAACCGTACATGTCCAAGCGGGCCAACAAGTCCTCGACGGAGACCCGATAGTTGATTTAGAATAGCCTCCAACCGTGGCAGTTGACTTTTGCGGTTGGAAATATCTATAACCAGTCTGGTTAAAGAAGTGATTACCTCTGGTCCAAATATTAAGTACATGGGAGTGTGACATATGACAAAACGACTAGGTACGGGTGACTATCAATACGAGGCTATAGAAGATTGGGCAGGCATAACCATACCTGGGGTTGCCTCTGGTGTTGCATCAGACTCGAAAGGAAAAGTGTATGTTGCCACCAGAACAAACCAGTCCTTCGATAATTGTACGGGAGCCATTTTGGTTTTCGACGAACATGGAAAATTCTTACATGCATTTGGAGGTGAGAAGCTCGGAACGCCACACCATATCACTGTTGGTCCTGAAGACGAGATTTTCCATACCGATTGCCAAGACCACACCGTAAGAAAATATTCAACATCGGGCGAGCTTCTTATGGTTCTGGGTACTCCGGGTCAGCCTGGGCTACCTGATGCACCGTTCAATCAGCCAACATGTGCTGTGAGATCTCCAAAATCCGGGGATATTTTTGTTTCAGATGGATACCGCCAGAGCAGAATCCACAGATTTACTTCCGACGGTGAACTAGTCCTTTCATGGGGTAAAGGCGACCTGAACCTTTATGACCAGGAAGTTCACAACTCTACAGCAACACCTGGAACTGGACCTGGAGAGTTCAACTGCCCACATGGCCTTACTGTAGATAACGAAGACAGAGTGTACGTTCAAGACCGGGGAAATAACAGGATTCAAATATTTGACAATCAGGGGAACTATTTGTCAGAGTGGGAAATCCCAAGCCCAAATCAGTCTGTTATAGATGATGATGGACTAATTTACACAGCGTCCGGAGGCCAGGTACGTATATCTAATTATGAAGGTGAACACCTGGCAGCATGGGGTGAGAGAGGACCCGAATCCTGGCAATTCACAGGTGGAGCTCACGGGCTCTGTTTGGACAACAATGCAGGAGCACTATATGTCAGTCAAGTTGGAGCTGAAAATGGTCTTAACAAGTTTGTTAGGGTATAACCGGAAAACATTTTAAATATATTTTCAGAGTTGGCGTCCAAATAAAACATGGGAAAACACAAAATCCGGGGGAATTCAGGGTTTTGCATATCAGTGGGGAAAGCCGTGCGTGGTTCTGACATACTAATTCAAACATTATCAGACTTGAAAGTGCCCAGGTTGTTTACACTATCTGGAAACCAAATCATGTCTGTGTTTGATGCTTCGTTGAATTCCGATATTAACCTGATCCACTTTAGGCAAGAAGGTGCTGTAGTGCATGCGGCCGACACGTTGGGCCGCCTTACAGGAGAACCGAGTATCGCTTTGGTAACAGCTGGCCCTGGCTTTGCTAATTGTATAACGGCCCTCTATGTTGCTTTGTGCGCTGAATCACCTCTTGTATTAATAAGCGGACACTCGCAGTTATCCGAACAGGGGAAGGGCGCCTTCCAAGAAATGCCGCAAGCAGACATGGCTCGAGCTGTTACAAAAGCATCATGGACCTCCACAAAACCAGAAAATATCAGAGACGACATCACGAAAGCCTACAATCTAGCTCGTACTGGTAGGCCTGGCCCGGTACATGTGGCTGTACCAGAGGATGTCCTGAAAGCTACGGTACATGTGCCTGAAAACAATGTCTTGGGGAAACACTCTAGACCTAATAGTTCACCTATAAACAAAGAAAATCTAACCATATTGGTGGATGCACTCGAATCTTCTGAAAGACCAGTTGCTCTCGTAGGACAGTCAATAAGCCGAGTCGGTCAGAAAATCTTATCAGAGGTTTCTACAAGTACCGGTTTACCAGTTATAGATATGGAAAGTCCTCGGGGGATAAATGATCCAAGCCTGGGTGCTTTTGCAGAAATCCTACCAGAAGCAGACCTTGTTGTTTTACTAGGTAAAAAACTTGATTATAGTCTTAAATTCGGCGGAGACCCGGCACTATCTAAAGACTCCAAAATAATCCATGTAGATTTTGAAGAATCAGCCATTTCTCAATCTGAGAAAGCCTTAGCCTCATCTGGCCGACTGATCCTTGGATCGATAGGGGATCCTTTAAAAACTGTAACGGGCATTCAAGATAGCAAGCGATTGTCTGTAAACCACGCATGGACGACTCGAGTTCAAGAGTCTTTAGACTTCACTCCTGGGGAATGGGAGCAATTAGCGAACTTATCGACTGACGGTCCGCTACATCCCACGGCTGTCTGCAAGCCTATCCAACGATTGATGGAGAATCCCAATTTCATTTTTGTATCTGACGGAGGTGAATTTGGTCAGTGGACTCAAGCCTGCGTATCAACACCAAACCGAATAATTAACGGACCAGGAGGAGCGATCGGTGCCAGTATACCTGCAGCTATTGCAGCCAGAATATCAAATCCAAACGCAACCGTAATTGCTATGCTGGGAGATGGATCTTTAGGATTCCACGGTATTGAATTTGATACAGCAGTAAGATATAACCTGCCATTCATTGCGATTATTGGTAACGACGCAAGATGGAATGCAGAATACCAAATACAGCTTAACGATTACGGGAGAGAACGGACGATAGGGTGCGAGCTTAGTCCAACCCGTTATGACTTGATGGTGAAAGCTCTTGGGGGGCACGGTGAAAACGTGGAGAACGGCCCAGAATTTATACCAGCGCTAGAACGTGCAATCGACTCCGGTCTTCCTGCATGTATCAACGTTGCTATCCAACCAGCCCGGGCACCAATAGTACGGAGAAGTTAAATTCTGTTTGACCAATATATCGAGTAACTGAACCGATTAAATAGTTTGTTAATTTGGTCTGAATAACACCAATAAAGTTAAAAATCCTCGAATTGAATATGTGGGAGTGGAAATATGGCAAACTCAAATTGGTTCAAAGGTAACATTCATACTCATACTACCAATTCCGATGGTGACGAAACGCCAGAGAATGTTGTTAAGTGGTATCGGCAGCATAGGTACGATTTTCTAGTATTAAGTGATCACAATCATCTGACGTTATTCAAATACGCAAATAACAAAAGAAAGTTCAAACGGCCGATAATGATACCCGGAGAAGAAGTGACATTGTCCATTAATCAAGGTCAAACCGGCATACATATTAACGCGATTGGAATTTCAAGATTGGTTGAGCCTATCGATGCCGGAGAAATCGTACCTACCATTCAAGCAAATGTTAATTCCATCATAGAGGCGGGCGGGTTGGCCTCTTTAAATCATCCAAACTATTTATGGTCATATAACCACGAACATATAAGCCAAGTAAATGGCGCTACAATGCTCGAAATTTTTAACGGTCATCCTGCCGTTAATATCCATGGAGCACCCGGTAGGCCAAGTTACGAAGAGATATGGGATAAAGTACTGTCTAGTGGAAAACCAATATTTGGAGTGGCCACTGACGACTCTCATAATTACAAAGATTTCAGCCCAGAATTATCAAACCCCGGTCGAGGGTGGATCATGGTGCAATCGGACCAGCCTAATTATCAAGGCATAATGTCTGCATTGGCACAGGGCTCTTTTTACGCTTCTACTGGTGTCGAGCTATATGAATATCAATCGCATCCTAAATTAATATCTTTGAGTATCAATCAAGAAAGGGATTACATTTACACAACCACCTTTATAGGAAACAACGGAGCTAAACTGGCCAGTTCCACCTCTCTCTCTCCTTCGTACCAACCTAAAGGAGATGAAAAATACGTTAGAACCATGGTCCAAAGTTCATCTGGAACCAAAGCGTGGACCCAACCTATGTTCATCAACTAGACCACCTGCCAAAATACCAAATATTTCAAAATTACACATCCGGGTTTTTCTGTTTTTGTTCATTCATACCCATTGTTCCAGGGTGCTTTCCATACTATCCAATCAGAATATACCAGACACAAAAACTCGTCATCTGCAAGACTGCTTAAAGCCATTACAGCGTAGCGATCATCTAACAATCTGTTATGCCGATACAAGAAAACCCTTGACAAGCACATATGTTCTGTTCTATTTTGTTCTAGTACCATTTTTAACACAGTAGAGGCAGATCATGACTAATACTAATATTGCAAACGATTTCAGCCAGCTTAAAATGCCTGGACTGGATCAACTGAATACTACTAAGCAATCTCCCAGCTGCTGCACGTTAGAGCCAGGAGTCCACGTCCAATACATAGGGAAAATCAACGGAGGGCCAAAGTATGGTTCCAACGGGATAGTAAAGAAAGCTTTACATCAAAAGGCAGTGGTAGACATGGGATTGATGGGAACATGGCATGTTCCTTACTATTTTTTGGGTGTCGGCAGCGCAGCCTGACGACCACAATTGTTACCTGAATCTCAATTTCCAAGTGGAATTCAAGGAGCGAGCATGATAAATCCTTTAGGTTCACCAGTCAAAGTAAAAGTTGTAGGCATTGGAGGAGGAGGAGGCAACGCGATTTCCCGGATGTTGAAATCCAACATCAAAGACGTCGACTATCTTTCTCTCAATACTGACTCACAAGTTCTGAAAAGACAAAGTTCTGTTCGTCAAATAGGAATAGGGCCGAACACAACCAACGGCATGGGATCCGGGGGCCACCCTGAGATCGGAAGAAAGGCTATTAAAGAAAGCTCAGAAGCAGTTGCTGAAGCGCTATCTGACACAGACTTGGTATTTATTACCGCAGGGATGGGCGGGGGTACTGGCACTGGTGCCGCGCCTTACGTGGCTGAAATCGCTAAAAAGAGAGGTGCCCTAACAGTTGGCATAGTCACAATGCCATTTTCTTTTGAAGGACCATCTCGGCGAGCCATCGCAGAACATGGTCTTAAATCATTGAGCGGTAAAGTTGATACCGTAATAAAGATAGAAAATGATCGACTACTGCCGTCTTACAATGGAGGTACCAAGCTAGATCAGGCCTTTAGACTAGCGGATGAAGTTTTACGCCAAGGGGTCCAAGGTATCTCAGAAATAATAACTAGGCCCGGATTAATCAACATCGACTTCGCTGACGTCAAATCCATTATCAGCAACGCCGGATCAGCCTTTATGGCAATGGGAGAAGCAAAAGGGGATAAAGCTGGAATTGAAGCAGCTCGTAAAGCGCTTGCGAACCCCCTTTTCGAAACTCCCATTCAAGGGGCACAAGGCATCTTACTTAATGTACGTGGCAGCAAAAATCTCACCATCGGCCAAGTGCATGAAATCGCTGATATTTTACGACAATCAGGAAATCACGAAGCCAACATAATATTCGGAATTGTCCAAGAACGACGCCTCCGAGATCGAGATAAGGTGGAAGTCACTTTGGTTGCGACTGGATTCCAAAACCACCATGGTGCCAAGAGTTTCACAAACAATTTTCGACAAAAGTCCATATCAGCCAGCATCAACGTTTTGGAACATAACAATCAGCTAAACCGGGCTGACCCACTACCAATCCCTGCTGGCATGAGACTTCTTTAATTGGTTTATATCGTTCATTCCAATGAATGAACGATTGTCTTGACTACAAGATCAGGCCTCTGCAATGGAACGTCGTGGATACTATCCTCCATCCAGACCAACTCACTGTTCTGAAGTAGCTCGGTTGCAAGATTGATGGACATTTCTTTATCAAATTTGAGGCTTGAATAGGAATTTTTAGGTCCTGATTGTCTCGTGGGCATCAACAACACCGGACACTTTATCGCAGGATACAGATCTCTTGGCTGATGATTCCAGAAAGCTTCTATTATCTGCATGTGGTTTTCTCTATCAAGCCGTGCATTCACAATTACATTATCTGATATTTCAAAATTTGCTAATACAATCTCCGTTATCTTATCAGTGATATTTAGTTCATCGGAACGCGATTTAATCATGCCGATAAACTCCCCTACTTCTGTTCCGCGAAAATCAGGTGGTGCCATAATATTTTTAGCTTTATCTAGGCTTAAATCAGGAACGCTTTTCAGTTCCAGAAAACCTCCATCAACAAGGACGATCGCACCAGCCGAATCATTATATGAAGATCCGTATTGCAGAACGACATCAGCTCCCCATGAATGCCCAACTAGCACAGGGTCCTGCAATCCGATTGCATTGATAAAACAGTGCAAATCTGTTGAAACTGTTTCGAAATCGTATCCATTGTCAGGTTTACAACTCTCACCATGACCTCTCTGGTCTAATGCTATAACGTGAAAATTATTGGCAAGCAATGGTGCGACCAAATCCCATATGTGCAAAGTCGAAGCCAGTCCGTGAACCAAAACCAAATCTCGGCCTTGTCCGCCCCAGTCAGTATAATGCAAGGTAATATCACCAAGATTTACAATATTTTCTATTGGATTGGTTATATCAATTATCCTTTCTGAAACATCAATACTCACAGGCTTCGAGTAAGAAAGGCCAGCAGATTCTCGTACTGAATTGTAAATCAGTGTAGCATTATCTGAACATGTCAAACGAGCTTGTATTTACAAATATGGAATTGGCTTATGTTTCTGTTAATAAATGGACTGATTGGACATTTGTTACTCTCTACGATAGATCTGGTCTATCATCGGTAATGGAAACAACTTGCGGCCAGGATGTAACGAGAGAATTATCACAATTAATGGACTTGTTAAAAGAAAAACCATTATCTGAAGACAAAAATGTTATTGAAATCTCCGGTTTGACTGCATCGCAGATCCAAATAGATTTACCTATGGCCTCAGCTATAAGCGCTTTTAGCTCTGCCGTTACTGATATACAGGCTCAATACCAAAATAATTCCTTGACAGAATCACTTGGAGGAAAACAAACTCGCAAGATTCCACTGTACGCGAACATTAACCGAGCACTTTTGGGTGGAACTCGAACTCCGAAAGAATTCGCACGTATAGCAAATCAAGCTGTTAAAGACGGATTCAACATGGTCAAATGCGCTCCATTCGATGAAGTAAATCCGTCAATCCCCCTGGATAATGTTTTCGATGCATCCCAGTCAGGGTTAGAGAGAGTCTCGCTAATTCGGGAAACTGTCGGCCCAGATGTGACAATTTTAGTAGATTGTCATAGTAGATTCGATGTGCAATCAGCTCCGCAAATCGCGTACGAACTGAAAGCCCTAGATGTAAGTTGGTTTGAAGAACCTGTAGAACCAACCAAAGTACCGCATCAACTGGCAGATATAGCTTCAAGTGTGAGTATACCAATAGCTGGTGGTGAAAGTGGATTCGGGGAACAATTCTTTGGAGATTTAGTCAATCTTTATAACGTCGATATAGCCATGCCTGATATTAAGTATTGTGGTGGAATCCAGGAGGCAGTTCGTGCTGCTGAGCAGGTTGCGAGATTTGGTGGCAACACATCTTTACACGGACCAACCGGTCCTATATCTATACTGGCCGGTGCACATGTAACAGCGTCTATGAAATCCGCACTGAACCTTGAATTCGGTGTATATGAATGCCCATGGCGAGCTGACCTACTAAACCTGCCAGAGCAAGTTGAAGGAGGACATCTATGGTTCCCTGGAGGCATTGGTTTAGGAGCAGAACTTAATCAAAAAGTAGTCGACAGGTACGGAAGTAGTTGGGCCTACTAGCTACCGAAATCTACTGTATGTAGATGTTTCAGTTATTGGTTATTTCACCAGACATAGACATTGCAGCAATTGTTTTCACATCTTGAATGTCGCCAGACTTCACCATGTTCCACGCATCATCCAAAGAAAATCGTTCCACAACAATATCTTCATCATCATCTGGTTGCAATTTATCTGGGACTAGTTCCTTTGCCATATATGCATGCATATATTCAGTACAATATCCCGGGCTTATCCAAAAACTGCCCATCTCACGGATATCTCTCGAAGCATATCCAATTTCTTCCCTTAATTCTCGTTGTGCTGCCGCAATTGGGGTTTCACCAATTTCTACACGACCTGCTGGGGCCTCTAAGATAGTGGTGCCTGTCGGATACCTGAACTGCCTCACTAACAAGACATTACGTTCACTATCTATCGGAAGTATCACTACAGTTGATCCGGCTTCAACTATTTCTCTTGTTACAGTCCGATCCCGGTCATAAGTTAAGGTATCAACTTTCACCTTCAAAATTTTTCCATCAAATACCACTTCAGAACCTAATATGTTCATTTTTTATCATCTACCTGTCCGTAAGTCCTAAATGACGGGTTACTTGTGAATAAAAAGCACTAGAATCCCTGGCTCTAAGGAAACTGGCGACATATGGACTCTTCTCAACAACAACGGTAGACCCGTTGACTAAAACATCCTCGGAGTGACTATCTACGCTCAGCACACCATCTTCATTATTTTGTATAGACAACTCAACTTTTGAACCAGCCGGAAGAACCACACCTTCTCTGAGCCCCGTATGCGCAGCTATAGGCTGTACTTCAATTAAATTGGCTTCTGGATAAAGAATCGATCCACCTGCTGACAACGCATACCCAGTACTTCCTGTCGGAGTTGCAACAATAACCCCATCAGCTCGATAAGTAGTCAACGGTACACCGTCTACTGTCGTAGTTATATCCAATAGCCGCACAGAATGGCCCCGGGCTACTACTACATCATTAAGCCCGTGGACAGGAGATGATTTAACACCATTTTCTGAACCCAAAACTGTAACCGACAGCATCATTCTAGTTTCTAACCTGCACGATCCATCCAAATACTCAGGAAGTTTGAGGTGAGCTTCATCCACTTTCAACTCTGACATAAAGCCAACTCTGCCCATATTGACTCCTACCAGTGGAATATCATACGGAGCAACCTCTTTAACAGTTTTCAATATAGTCCCATCACCACCAGCAACAACAACAACCGAGGTATCTTGGAATCTATCCTGACACGCCGCCAACTCATCGATGGAGCTAACCCAGCTCGAGGTTCGTAAATTCAAAGAAGTGACTAGAAACTCTACCATCTTTTTCGAATCTACTTGCTTGGTATTGTAAACAAAACCTGTGATTATTGATCTATTCATTGATTATGTGAATTTCTGGCTAAAGCTATTGAGATTTACGGCTAATTTTTCAGACCAATACAGAGCACGCGGGAGTCTAACATCTAGATTTAACAACTGTCAAATACATCACAATTAATAATATCGTCAGGCGACAATTCCGGCAGCGGCTGCAGCAGCCAATTTAAGCAATGGTGTCGGATATAACCCGAACCCTAATAAGGCTATAAATGAAACAATCATAGCTACTTTCATTGACAGGCCTACTTGGATCGGGTCTTCTGTGTTGGCTGGCGACAAATACATCACTTTCACTACTCTAAGATAATAATACGCAGATATCACACTATTTATCACTCCAACAACAGCTAACCACGCTAAGTTAGACTCTATCGCAGAGCCAAAAATATACACCTTGGTAACAAATCCCACCGCCGGAGGCACGCCTATTAAAGAAACCATAGAAAATGCCAAAACTGCAGCTAGAAAAGGGGCTCTCTTGGCCATTCCAGCAAAATCATCGATAGCAAAACTACCGATCCTCTCGGAGATTGCTATAACTACAGTAAATGCAGCCAAATTTGTTGCCGCATATCCTGAAAGATAAAACAGCACAGCTGAAGAACCGCTACCGTCTCCATCAGCTGAACCAATTGAGGCAACTCCTACCAAGATGTAACCAGCATGGGCTATCGTACTATAAGCGAGAAGCCTCTTTATATCCTTCTGCCTAATCGCAATAAGATTTCCTATTGTCATAGAACAGGCGCTCATAACAGCAAACACAATGCTCCATTCCACACTTATTATTGGTAGATCCAAAGCTGTGTTGAACACTCTTAGCACGACTGCAAAGCCAGCTGCCTTACTTGCTACTGACAAAAAGGCAGTTATGGGAGTGGGTGCTCCTTCGTAAACATCCGGGGCCCACATATGAAATGGGAAAACTGCAATTTTAAACCCAAACCCGGCAATTATTAGAATTACACCAAAAAGCATTGCATTACTACCGAAAGGAATGGTGGTGTCTGGGACGCGATAGCTACCAAACACACTAGCTATATCTTCAAGATTAGTAGTTCCAGTAAATCCATAAACTATAACCATTCCGTAAAGAAGTATTGCCGAGCTAATTGCACTGAGTATCAAGAATTTCAGTCCTGCTTCAGCTGATCGTTCTTCTCTACCAAAAGCTACAAGCGCTGCTACAGGCAGTGCGGTTAATTCAAGGGCTACATATATAGTTATGAATTCAACTGCAGACGCCAGCAGCATCATGCCCGCTGACGATAACATCACAAGTGCATAGTATTCGGTTCTGAATCTTGGGAATTTATTAATATGATCAGTAGAAGATAAAAAGACTAGTCCGACCACAGCGATCACAAGGAATTTAAAGAACAAACCAAATTTATCTACTACTAACGTGCCTTCAAGTACGCCACTATTGATTGCACTGGTATTAATTTCAGGATCAAACCACAGCGCAACGGCAAAACTTACCGGCAGAACAAGTCCAATTACAGCAATTATCGGAATTAGTTCTTTTCTGGTGATTATGATATCTAAAAGAATCAATCCGATAGCTAAAGACACCAATGCTAATTCGGGGGATAATATATAGAGATCGTGTAGATCCATTTCTAATAAATGCTCCCTAGCAATATGCACGAACCTCGATGCCTGTGTCCCGAGCCTTCGAGCAAATCAACAATATTCAATTTGAACCCGCCATCAATATATCTTTGAATGAATGGGTTATCGGTTCTAATCCGACTACAAAAACATCGGTAATAAACGCCGGATATATTCCCACAGATAAGATCGCTGCTACCAATACTATGACGGGAACAGCCTCTAAAGCAGAAATATCTCCGACTTCCGAAAACCTTTTTGGCTGTGGCCCAAAAAATATTCTTTGCACTAGCCAAAGAATGTATCCCGCTGTCAAGACCACTCCAAATGCAGCAAATGCTGTCGGCCAACCCCAAACTTCAAAAGTTCCCATAAATATTGTTATTTCCGATACAAAACCACTTGTGCCAGGCAATCCAAGCGAAGCCATGCCAGCAAGGATAAACATACAAGCTAGTACAGGCATTCTGGCAGTTAATCCTCCCAGATCTGGTATGTACCTGGTATGAGCCTTCTCATAAGCATAACCGACCAACAAAAATAACAGTCCGGTTATAGTGCCATGCGTAAACAGTTGTAGAGATGCACCAGTCAATCCAATAGGTGAAACCACACCACCTACCCCCACCACTGACGACAGTCCGACTAAAACAAAACCCATATGGCTAATACTGCTAAACGCAATCAATCGTTTCAAATCGGTTTGCCTGAGAGTGATCAATGCTCCGTACAAGACATTTATAACTCCTGCAATAACAATTATCCATCCCACATCCGACATCTCCTCAGGGAACATCCCCGCAGAGATGCGGATCATTCCATATCCTCCCATTTTAAGCAGTACTCCAGCCAACATAACGCTGGCTGCAGTAGGTGCATCAGTATGCGCGTCCGGTAACCAGCTATGTAATGGCCAGACTGGCAACTTGACTGCAAAAGCAATAAAGAATAACCAGAAAATAATACCGATAGGCATAATGGTTGTTTGTATCTCTGATAACATCAAAGTCATATCGAAAGTTCCGGTTGACACGAAAAGTGCCAATATCCCAACCAACATTAGTGCTCCGCCTAAAATTGTGAATATGAGGAATTTCATGGCTGAATATTCTTTACGCCCACTCCCCCATATAGATATCAAAAAGAACATGGGCACCAGTTCCAGTTCCCAGAACAGGAAGAACAAAAAGAAATCAAGAGAAGTGAACACGCCCATGACTGATGTCTGTAATAGCAATAACCAGAAAAAATATTCCTTTACTCGGTGCCGTATATTCCATGATGCGAAAATCGATACCATGCCGAGCAAACCTGTGAGCAGTACCATGGGAGCACTCAAACCATCTACGCCAAGGAAGTATTCCGCAGGAAACCGATCCACTGGTATCCAATCTACAAATCTGTCAACCAACTGATAGCCTGCAGTGTCAGTATCATATAGGGCAAATACCACAATCGAGAGTATCAATTCGATCACTGTCACTGCACCGGCGATCAATTTGATATAAGATTCACGACGAATGAAAAGGACTATGATTAGAGCTCCAACAGCAGGAATGGCTACCAACGCCGTCAGCAATCCTGTAAATCCAGTTGTCACCAATCTATCCCCCTACCGAAGAAATAAGTAAATCCCAATAATTACCAATATACCCAACGAAGTAACTACACCATAAGCTTGAAGTTGCCCAGTCTGAACTTGGCGTAACAACCCACCCGCGTTGCGGCCAATCCAGCCGTTTGCATCAACAAACCCATCTATGATTGTCCTATCTATCCAATCTAATCCTTGGGCTAACCCACTATATAGCCCTCTCCTCACTAGCTGATTTTCATAGGCCTCGTCTATATAGTATTTGCGTTCCAGTATTCCAACAATAAATTCGATTGGCTTAGGCAACTCTGAATTTCCAAGTCGCTGGGACATATACATTAAGTAGGCGGTGCCTACACCTAAAATTGCAACGATTGTGGACACAACCGCTAAAACAAAGTTGAATTTTTCGGAGTGTCCACCCAGAAATTCCGTGAACCAATGACCAGATATGATACCTAAGTCTATCGGTGAATTAACCAAGAATCCCACAAAAATCGCACCAATAGCGAGTATTAATAGAGGAATTAACATGGCAACTGGAGATTCTCCCAGATGATGTTGTTCTCCATGGGCATCTACCCCTGGATCTGCATTGGATCCTCCACGAAATTGACCTTCGAATGTCAGAAAAATCACACGGAAAATGTAGAAAGCGGTCATGAAAACCGCAATTATTGCTAAGAAAAATACTATTTGGCTTGTTATATCCCCGCTTCTCCAAGCACTGGCCAGTATCTCATCTTTACTCCAAAATCCAGATAGCGGAAACAATCCCGCTAGACTAATGCTTCCAATTACGAAGGTGATGTAAGTCCACGGCATAATTTTCTTTAAGCCACCCATATACCTCATATCAAAAGTGCCAACTGCATGACTCACGCTTCCTGCACCAAGAAATAGCAATGCTTTAAAAAATGCATGTGTGAACAAGTGGAATATCGCAGCTTCTTTGGCCCCAACACCGAGGGCCATAATCATGAAGCCCAGCTGACTGACAGTCGAATAGGCTAGGACTCTCTTGATATCATTCATCACAAGCCCCATGGACGCTGCGAAGAGTGCCGTGAATCCTCCGATAATGGCTACCGTATTCATAGCAATTTCTGACATTTCAAATACAGGGAAAAACCTGGCAACAAGGAATACCCCGGCAGCAACCATAGTCGCTGCATGTATCAACGCGCTTACCGGTGTAGGACCTTCCATCGCGTCTGGCAACCATGTATGCAAGGGAAATTGCGCCGATTTCCCAACAGCACCAGCAAAAATGCCAATGGCAAACCATCCTGCAACAGTAGCGGAAATAACCCCAAGGTTGGCTGCCTGATGTATATCAGTTATATCCAACACATTCAGATCACCGAAACTGGACCTATTAACAAAAATATACAATATTGCTAGAAGGAAGCCGAAATCTCCAACACGAGTGACTATGAAAGCCTTCTTAGCAGCGGCGGCTGCAGATGGTTTTTGATACCAGAAACCTATTAGCAAATACGAACAGAGACCTACCAACTCCCAGAAAACAAACAATTGAATTATATTTCTCGCCAGTACCAAGCCAACCATCGAGGCAGTGAATAAAGACATATATGCATAATATCTAGAATATCCAGAGTCATTTTTCATATATTCGGTGGAATAAATCTGCACCATCAGGCTAACGCCAGTGGCTACTACAAGCATTATTGCAGTAAGCGGGTCTAGTAATATGCCCACATTGAAATCTAGAGACCCTATCGTCATCCAATTATGGTCCCATAATAATTCCGTTGCTTCACCGCTCCCTACAGTGCTGCCCAACGCCCAAATCGAAAGCATTAATGAAAGGCCCACAGCCGCTATAGTAATATGACCAGACAAGACGGAATATCCGTTAAAAAATGGGCGGATCACTAAAACTATTACTGCAAAAGACACGATAGGCGAAAATAGAATTAGCCAAACTGCTGATTCATCAATCATTATCTGTTGTTGTCCTTAGCAGGTATTTCATATTTCAAACCTAAGATTCTAACCATCCTGTTTCTAAAGTTTCCTCAATATTTCGTCAGCAACATGCTCTCGACCTTTCGGAACCAATATACGAAATGAAACGAGCTCCCCCCACTTAGTTATGCCTGGTTCCGGAAGAATTTTTGTTGTTAATCCCTCTGACTCCAACGCATCTTTCCACATTTCTGCAGCCATTAAATTAGGCGCCTTCCTATAATCGATCCACATTTTCAAGACCGCACCTCTATTTCCTTAACCGATTTAAGTCAGTTACCAGAACTGTCTCGCGGCTACGATAAACTGCAATGACAATCGCAAGGCCAAGAGCCACTTCAGCTGCAGCAACCGTAATAATGAACACCGCAAATATTTGTCCAGTCAACACAGCTTCTACAAAACCCTTAGATGCATCAGCAACCGCAAACGGAAGAGTGTACCTGGAAAAGGCCACCGCAGTAATATTGACACCATTGAACATAAGTTCTAAACACATCAAAACAGCAACTGCATTTCTTTTCGTAAGGGCACCATAAAGACCTATCGAAAATATGATCGCGCCGACTATCAGAAAGTTCTCTAGGTTCAAATGATCATCCCTCTCGTACTAGGGCCAGGGCTCCAATTATGGCTGCTAATAGTAGAACGGACGCCACTTCAAAAGCGAGTACAAAATCTCTAATAAGCAATTTCGCTAATTGGGGCACCGTGTTGGAAAAAACCTTCACTACGCCATGGCTCAATTCTGGTGTTATCTGTTCAGAGTCTAACAAGGCGGCATCCAATATTGTCCACTCGGTAAAAATTACAACGAAAATGGCCACCGTACCAAACAAAGCTGCTAAAATCCCAACAGGAACTATTTGCCTGTTCGATGGATTTCCAGATTCGACATCTCGCGTCATTAAGATCGCAAAAAGAAGCAATACTGCTATTGCTCCTACGTATATAAGAACTTGCACAGCTGCTAAGAATTCTGCCCTCAGCAATACAAACAACCCCGCAACTGAAAGAAATGACACTATTAGGAACATTGCTGATCGGAATAAATCTTTGGACTGAACAACGACAATAGCACACAGTATGCTGGAAGCAGCTATAACCCAAAAAACCACATCTATGAATATGGCGTTCTCTGTCCCTTGGCCCAAACTCATCTGTTCGCCCACCTGTCTTCCAGTTCATCGTCAGTTGGCATCTGATGTCTCCCTACATCTTTCCAAGACGCCTGCCGGCCTTCAGATGGTGTATATTGATCAGACTCTAATTGAGGCCTGTACCAAGTGCTTGGGCGTTTGGGAGCGCTTTTTAAACGCTCTATATCTATCACCAACTCATCCCTTTCATACCTGCCCTCTTCAAAGCCACTCCCCATATGAATGGCATCATAAGGGCATGCCTCAACACACAGTCCGCAAAACATACAGCGCCCTATATCAATATCAAATACTTCTATCCCGTAATTTTGCCCTTCTTGCATATTCTGACCATTGGGATCAGTAACAATTTCTATGATGCCAAGAGGACAGTATTTTGCACAACTGGCACATCCAGTACATCGTTGTTCATACCACGAAAATTCTTCGCCTCTGAATCTGGCATGCTGAGGCATTTTGTCACTAACAGTCGCTAGACCAAGTAAAGACTTTACAGCCATCTTCGGCTCTTTTATCAAATAGACAAATATGTTCATCTCCGCTAGTTTTGCTAGTCCAAACAAGCCTATTCGTCTATCCGGATACTGATGTATCGTGAACTGACGGCTCGGTATAACCAAGTTCTGCATGGTTACAATTAATCCGTTGATTAGTCCTCTTCCATACATTTCAAACAACCTTGCTTACTGAGATTTTTTTCTCCTCATTCTATCTTAATTATCTCCCAGTTCTCTTTTTGGGTACATATTTGCAAGAGGGGACGGTACTGGCTCAACCTGATCAACTTTCCGATGTCCAAGTAATTTTGACAATCCATATATTGACAAAATCGTCACAGGCCAATTAATAGCAGCCATCACCCAGAGTTTATTTGAGGATAATTTGCCATCTTCATGGAGCAATTCTACCTCTCCAGCTAAAAGCATAATATTTAACAACGCAAGGCCAAACAAACCTTTCCATGCAAATCCCATAATTTGATCAATCCTGAATCTTGGCCAGGTAGCTCTTATCCACAGCAGCAAAAATATCACGATGAACACTTTGATCAAAAACCAGACTTGGCCAGGAATAAGAGAAAATCCCTTTGTGCCTCCCAAGAAGAGAGTCGCAATTATTATTGCCGTAACTATTGGTGCCATGAATTCTGCAAGCTGTAAAATGGCGAATTTAGCCCCGCTGTACTCGGTATGGTAGCCAGAACCCAATTCTGACTCGGCTTCGATCTGATCAAAAGGAGTCCTGCTCATTTCCGCAGAAGCTGCTGCAACAAACACCAAAAACGCCAGTGGACAAACTACCAAGAATGGCACTACTTGGGATTCCACTATCTTTGACAGTGCCATAGAGCTTATTCCGTCCATACCAAGAGAGTCAGTAGGCAAAGAAGGACCTACCAGCAGCAACACCCCAGCTATCGATAACGCCATTGGGACTTCGTAACTAATCAACATTGCCACACCTCTCATAGAGCCAAGCATCGCGTATTTATTACCGGATGCCCACCCGGCGACGAAAATCGCTATTGTGCTCAAAGATGTGATTCCAACTACAAACAATATGCCTATATTGAGCCTACCCAAAAATGAAGCTTCTCCAAAAGGCACCACTGCCACTACCAAAATCATCGGAATAAAGAGAATTATAGGTGCTAAAGTAAACGCTGGACGGTCAGCTGTATCAGGTATTGTATCTTCTTTAGTTATTAATTTGATCACATCCGCTATTGGCTGGAACAGTCCAAATGGTCCCCATCGATTTGGTCCAAGCCTTACGTGAAATCTACCCAGTAACCGCCGTTCGAACCATGTATATAAAGCGGTGGCCATGACCAAAGTGTTTACAACCGCAAAAGCTAGTAAAGAACCTGCTATAGAAAATGCCATCCACTCGGGAAAACCCGGCATTCCCAAGAACCCATTAGAAAACATTGAGTACAGGCTACAGAATCCTAGAATTCCTTGTTCAATATCATTACACACTACCGATCAACCTCACCTAAAACGACGTCTACTGAACCAAATATCACTATGAGGTCACCCATCTTCCAGCCAACTACCATCTCTTTGAGAGGAGTTAGGTTAATAAATGATGGCGCCCGAATTTTACAGCGATATGGTGCTATGCCTTCATCGCTCACTAAATAAAATCCTAGTTCCCCCTTAGGACCTTCTACAGCTGAATATGCTTCTCCAACAGGCGGCCTAAGATTAAACGGAGATTCTGTCCGCACTGGACCCGCAGGTAGTTGTTTTAAACACTGCTCAATAATCTTTATGCTTTCTCTCATTTCCAATATACGAAC